>Ga0172376_10004779_pt1 | contig 15341 bp, 9 predicted proteins | sample Lak35m_FD_121114 | JGI IMG/M metagenome (GOLD analysis project Ga0172376, IMG submission 121114) | Freshwater microbial communities from Kabuno Bay, South-Kivu, Congo - kab_092012_35m | ecosystem: Environmental > Aquatic > Freshwater > Lake | place: Democratic Republic of the Congo: South-Kivu...
CCGCGACAAGATACGCGTTTTCACGGGCCTCGACGACGCCTCGGGCGCGCACCTCGCGTAGCCCGCGCACGCACCTCGCGCTGCCCGCGCGCGCCGAGAGGTGGAACGGAATTTATAGTACTATATAACAGCGTCCCGACATGATGACAGACACGAGTCCCCCCGCCGGCGAGCTCGACGCCCGCGAGCCGGACACGGGGCGCTGCGCCAGCGCGCACCGCGCGCGCCCGCTCGCGCGCCTGCTCGCCACGCTGCTCCTGTGCGCGCTGGTGCTCCGCCCCACCGACGCCATCGTGCTCGGCGAGGACCTCAACTTCACAGAATACGACGGTCGGGTCGACGCGTGCGCGCACCCCGAGGTCGCAGAAAACAACACGTGCGTCTGCTCGCCCGGGTTCACGCGCGCCGCCAGCGTGTGCACCTCGTGTGCCCTTGGGAAGTACAAGGAGGACACGGGCGACCACCCGTGCACCTCCTGTCCCGAGCACCAAACCACGTTCCCCAACGCCAGCGAGGCCTCAGACTGCATCTGCACCTTCGGCTACGAGCCGTCCGGGGGCACGTGCCAGCCGTGCGGCGTCGCCTCCTACAAGAACTTCAAGGGCAACAACACGTGTCTCCCGTGCACCTCCAACGCCACCACCGCCCTCTCGGGTTCACTGTACGCGGCGGACTGCACGTGCCTGCCGGGCTTCGAGGGCGCGTTCGACACCGGGTGCTCTGCGTGCCCGCTCGACTCGTTCCGCACCGCTGCCGACAACGCCTGCCGCCCCTGTCCCGCCAACTCCGGGACGCCGACCCAGGCCGCTGCCAGTGAAGCGGCCTGCGTGTGCAAGGCCGGCTTCCACCCCGCCGCGCTGTGCGTCGCCTGTCCCGTGAACTTTTACAAGCCCGAGCTCGCGAGCTCGCCGTGCTCTGCGTGCCCTGTCCACGCCACCTCTCCGGCCGCGAGCTCGTCGCGCGAGCAGTGCACGTGCGACCCCGGGTTCTCGCACGACTACTCTTCGGGCCCCGCCTTCTCGTGCGCCGCGTGCGCGGCCGGCAGCTGGTGTCCCGGCCAGCGCGCCGTGCACCCCTGCCCCGCGAATAGTCTCTCGAGCGCCGGCGCGGCGGCGCTCGAGCAGTGCATCTGCGCCAGCTCCATGTTCATGCAAGACGGCACCTGCTTCGACTGCCCTGCCGACTTCTACTGCCCGGGCGACAACCAGAAGCACGCCTGCCCGGGCCACAGTGCCGCCCCGCAGCGCAGCAGCGCGCTCGCCGACTGCGTGTGCGACGGCGGCTTCGAGAAACAGAGCCCGGCCTAAATCTCCCGCCCGCGCTGCGCTGAACTTTTGGCGCGCGCCCAACGTCTATATTACGACCGCCCGCACATGCTCCTCACGCTGCCGTGGCATGCCAAGGCCGTCATAATAGGCTTCGACACCATGATCTACATGGTGAACTCGAAAGCGCCACGGGAACCGCCAAGCACCGGCGCTCACAAAGACAACCTCTCTGGAATGCTTGGCAAGACGCTCCCCGAAGTCCTGATGTACAGAACCATGGTAAGGATCTGCGTGCTCTACATGCTCATGACGGTCGTCCTCCTGGCGCCGTCGCTGATGGTCAGCGTCAAGAACAGGGAGCGCACCAACTCCGTGATTTGTCGCGTGGTCTCTTTGCTCAGCTTCTTTACTTACATCATTCTCGCCGCAACCGAAAACTGGATCACTGTCGAGAACGTGTGTTACTGTTTACAGTTCTGCATATGCTACGCTTCGTTCTACTTGTGGCAGGAGGCCTCAGGCGACCGTCTTCTGTTCGCGGGAAACTCGTACGTCAAGAATATCAGCGCAGTCGCAATGTACTTCTTCCCGTTGATTTTCAGTGTGGCGCTCATGAACGGCATGCACATGTCGCCCTACGTTGTCCCGATAACGTTTGCGGGGGAGGTAGCTGGCGTCTGCAGTGCCATGAGTACGATCTCGATGAATACATTTATCAACACGTTTTCTTGATTTTTATGTAATAAAATTCATTGTTGCGGGCGTTGGTGTGTTCGAGTTTTCCTCTGCGAGGAGCACGAGGTTTGCAGATTCTGTTTTCATATCCATGAAGAATATAATATTACAAAGCAAATGAATATTTAGGAATCGGTGTAGTCATGACAGATGTGTCTGTGGCGCAGATGATAGAATCTAGCTGGGAAAAAATAGAGGCCCGAATAACACTCGAGGACGCTATGACCTCGTTTATAAATCAAAAACTCGATCAATGCGGCGCCACAATTTGTCTTTCTGCCTTCCAGTTGGTAAGTCAGGCCTTGGACCCAGGGGGTTACGTGCGGAGAATCAACAAGTCTGAAGATTTAAACCTTTCAAGTGTTTTGACAAACTCAGAGGGGCCGTGGGTGGAACAAAATAAGAATGTAGACCGACAATGGGATTACACAGGCACATGGTTAAACAATATAGACAAAATATCCGAGAAGGCTCAACATTCTGATGTCGATTGGCAGAAGTATTACGCTGTAAATAGGGAACATGTATTTCAAAGATTCTGTGAGCCTGTTGAATACACTTCCGGTAGTAAAACCAAGATACAGCAAGATTCTATATTAAAAAGATACGAACGCGCCAAGTTTGAAATAAACGGAGCAGATTTGAAAGAAGATCCAGATTATTCATGGAGTCCACTCAGGACAACGCATGAAGAAAATAATAAAAGAAAACAATTCACAGGTTCAAATTATAAGTTACGTCAAGCGCCATCTCATGGTTCTTTAAAAACAAGGGGACTTGAAGATAGAGTCATTCAGAGGTGGGAAACAAAAACAGTGAACGATTTCAAAGATGAAAAATCTTCCACTGATAACATCGAACCATACTGGATGTTTGATATGAGAAATAAAAAGGATTGGAGTGAATATCAGTTGAAAGGGTATGAATATAACCAGAAAAGTACAGTTATCACACCCATTCAAAAACCTGACATGGTAATGGAGATTACATACACGTGTCCTAAGCTCTATTTTCAAAAAAAGATAATCGTCATGGTAGAAATAGACGGAGAAGATAAGACATATCAGATTGAAAGAACCAACGAAAATAGTACACGACATGATTATTTTGAGATAAATCCTGGAAAGTTAGCATTGAAATTGATGCAGTCAACTAGCGTACAAGCAGCGTTACAGCCTCATACATACAATATTAGAACTAATTTCTACTCATACCTTAAGCAAATTGTGGATCGTTCTCTTCAGAATACAACAAACTTTGAAATTCCTTCTTTTCAAGATATTTTGAATAGACTTACAAAATCAAATTTAGAAGACAGTGGACTCGATGATTTTCATCAACTGACACGAACTATCCATTTAATTTGGCACATATTTCGCGCACACGTAAAGGTTGCCTTTTTGATTTATATGCGGGAAGTTCATCAAATTGACATTCGAGATGGATTAAGTGCAAATAATACGGATGACCAATTGAATGACAATATGAAAGATCATTTCTTTTTCATCAATTTTACAGGGAATAATATACCTGACGAATTAAGTTTTACTGATAAAATGCCCAAGTCCATTAGAAAATATTTAGAAAATCAATTAATGCTCCAGTCCACTGTCAAAATTAAGGTGTTTGACATGACAGAAAGAAATACTCAAGGTTCGTTGATACAATCTAAGTGGACAGATGCACCAATCATGTCTACAAAAAATAGTAATATGAAAGACTGGAAAGCCAAAATTTGTTCTGGTAAAATTCTAAATTTACCTAATGAAGACACGACATCCGTTCCTGTAACTTACGCAACTATACAACGTGTGAATATGAACAAGTTATGTGAAATTGTAAAGAAAGCTGCTTCTAAATCATTTATTTCATACTCCAAATCCAGGTTAATTTCCATTAAAAACGATGGAATCAAACGTAGAGACTTTCCAGATCGATGCTATTTGACAAGAAAACAGCAGTTAGATAGAAATAAATGGTGGAATCGACAATTGGGAGAACCAATAGATTCAACTCTATTTAAAGACAATGAAAAATGTAATTTAAATGAATTGCGACCATATGGTATTGCCTTAAGGCGACATACTGAAGATGATACGAGTGATTTGATTGAGCTCAATTTTGGATATGAAAAACCAAATTTGATAAAAGATTATCGTCAAATACCAGAAGATATAGGTAAATGCACATGGGACCAAGTAGATATACGTATGCATTATTTTTACAAGGAAATGGAATATTTGAAAAAAAACTCAAAAAGTGAAGATTGGAGCAAATATGCGGAAGGAATGTGGTATACAGAAGATTACATATTATTTTTTAGAATGCTACAATCTTTACAGGAACCTTCCGAATCTCATTCCTTTACAGGGGAAAAGTGTGCATTTACATGTGAACCTGATTGGAATAACAACGAAAAATTAGAATTAAATATGGAAAGGGCAGTTGAATCAACCAAGTATCGACTTCGTTTACACGACTTTAAAGCTCGAGAAACTGATATTTTAAAGGATAAAGATTTAATTAATTTATTCTGGCAATCGAAACAGAGTACAAATAATATTGAAACAATCAAAATTAACACATTTAAACGTCTCACTGAAGTAATGGGTTTGTTAGACAGTCAAGATTTAGATCAAAATGTATTTGAACTTCGTAAAAGTATAGAAAGTGTATTTGTGAAATATATTCACGATAACAACATTCTAATTCCAATGATTTCCGATGATACAACCCCAAAACAAAAACTTAGAAAATCTAGATCCAGAACTCTTAAAACAAAAAAATTTTGTTTTGGAAAGATCGATGCTGATGATTGTAATGGTGATATAAAATATAAGGTTTTATATGTTGGATATGAAAATTTATCTGATTATTTTTCCGTGGCTGAAATAATTTTTGCATTCCAATTATATGCCAGAGAAAAACTTATAGAAATAGACCAAGAAGTGAATAATTTTTTTGAATTGACAATCAAAGATTTTATTGAAGAATTAAAAAAAAAGGACACAGACTCTGTGTTTGATTTAAAAAAAAACGATAGAGACGATGTTGATCGGTTGTACTTACAAACAATTGAGCAAGCTTTGGAAAGCTTCCAGATAAATGCTTCTTGGGAATTTGAAAACGAAAACGTCAAATACTGTCATTCTATGCCAGAGCAGTCTCTACAACAAGATTTGGCATACCATATTTACAGCATACTTTGTTTCTTTTTCAATTGCAGAGACGATGGTGCATGCAGGTATCGATGGGAAGAGTGGCTTTTGGAGTACTTTGGCGCCGGTTGTAAAGGTGGGACACAGAGTGATTTTCACAAATTTGAATTTCAAGGAGTGTCGAATTCTACTCCAGACTATGAATACTACAACCAGACATGGTTTCAGATGTGTTTTTTCATGGAGCACAATTTTCGCAATGCCATTTCAGCCTTACACTACAAGTTGTTTGAGATGGACAATTCTGTCGGGTATTTTCCAGATGTTAATAATCAGACCGGGCTCCAGACAGTTGCACGGAAAGTGTACAATCGAGAGAATAGGCTCTTGAACAACAGATCCTCATTTGATGGACTAGGAAACGTCTCTGTCGGACTCAGTTTTCGGAAGTATAATCCGCGCACAAAAGGCAATCTCACTCTTAGAGATCGAATCATGTCACAACTTGACGACGAACTACCAAAGTTGGACCCCACGCTTGCAACATATGTCCGGAAGTTCCGTATCCCTGACTCGGAACTGTTCCTGAGGATTATCAAGTGTCCCAACATTCTCGCACTGCGCGAGCTTGCGCGACAACATATGTCCATTGAACCACAGAAGCACATGCGCGAGGTTTTGCAGTTCTTCGAGCCTGCAATCCAATCCGAAATCGAAGTCATGCTGAAATTCGTGCAGACAGACGAAAGTGTGTATGTAAATACACCCGAGGCACACCCGAGCAAGCGCCTGATACTTACAGAGACTCAGTTGCTCAAGTGGATGCGAGATATTGTAAAGTGCAGCTCGTTTTCATCGAGTCTGGGAATGCTCAACAATGTCACTCCTCTTCAGTGTAAATATGACATGTTCTTGAACCCCTCGGTTTTCCATATCATCAAGAATCTTTTTTGCACACAAGATCTTTTAAATTTTGGATGTCAACGCCCTCTCAAGTTTATTCTGTTGCAATTGGCACTTGTTAATAAAATTATTGAATGTGAATCGATAAACGACTGTTCACACGCGAATGACAGCCTGTACTTGGCTTTGAAAAAAACAGAAGTGGAAAATGTCTTTCCTGTGAGTTTGAAATTTGATGTAAAAATTGAAAATGAAACGAAAGAAGTGCCGTGTACGATCAATACTTCTCGAAGGGGGTGGCCGCGACGTGATCTAAACAGAATCTCTAAAATTATCAGAAAAAGAAATGTTCGTGGTGATACTTCAGATATAGATAAGGATGACGACAGATCTGATAAAAGTTCAAACAATGATACAGATGAAGAAAGTGCTGAATCAAAAACGTTAAAAACCGAAATAAGGGATTTGTTTCATAAACATATGATTACAGTTGAAATAAAACAAAACAAACACACCGTTGCATTTGAAAAATGCGATGATGAAAATACAGTCTCAGACGTACATGACGAAATGACAGATGAAGAATTGCGAAAATGGATGCTGTTAGCGTACGCACGCCCTTGTGTACCTTTAAAGTCTGAAATCAATGTTTCTGTTACACAAGAAAGTTTTGTCCGAAACCCTTCGTGCAAAAGCGAATACGAAGATATTGAGCTTCATTACCAAGAGGAAACACGCGAAGGAAAGCGTGTTCTTGCATGTTGTATCCACAGGATGGAGGAACACGTTTACTTTGAGCGTTATGAGAAAAGCTATCAAAGCGAAGAGAGAAACGATTTCCCATTGTATGTCCAAGCGCTGCTTCCACAGCACATCGACCGCAAGTTAATTTATGTTCCCAAAGAATGTGCAGTGATACTCCGCAAAAAAAAATGGCCTCTATTCTTTACGCATGAAGTGGACGGTCAAGTTTACAAATGGAGGCCTGTATTCACAGGATTAAGAACATGGTGTTGGAAGCGTCTTCTGGTGAAAATGATTTTTCTGCATGGCTTTGGAAAGGTTCTCACAAGAACTAAAACGCTGGTTTCCATGTATACAGATAAAAAAGACTTGAAAAATAAGGATATACGAAATATTTTGAAGGAATCAAACGAGGCCACTTTAGAAACATTTGGAAACTTGAGTGGTAAAGAAAATTGGTTGCCTAAGGAGTACAAAGAAAGACACCATAAGAAGCTACAAAATAAACAGGGAGTTTTACTTTCTTTACACACGTACAAATCAAGGACGTACAAACATCCAAGTTCTCAAACAATATGTAATACTTTAGAATGCTGTAAGTATACAACGATGCAGAAACAATTGAAATGGATGTTGTATGCGAGGGAAAACGAGGCGCAGCTAAAAACTGCAATGAGTTGCAGGTTCATGCGGATTGACAGACGTCTAGAAGATGATCAATTAACTAAAAATGCCTATACAATTCATCCACACGAGCAATTTTATGTTTACAGAGACTGTCTGTATTTTGAAAGCGAGAAGCAGCATATGATAGTCAATGCAAACAATTCATACTTTGTCAAGTTTCCAACTTCATTCGCAATCCGTGCATGTAGAAATGAAAACGATAAGAGTTCTATGAATATTTTTGTATGTGAAACCAAAAAAGACTCCTTAACAATCAAGTTTTTCTTGACCGTTTTTGACACTCGGAGATACAACTGGTTCAAAAATATCAATCTAGACACAAAAGAAGACACAGAGGCCATACAGAAATACAAAAAAATATCCTTATGTTTGCAGGGCGATTCTGCTATAAGGACTGTATCCGACCAATTTCACGACGGTCTACAGTGGGCTTTCAATTTGGAAAATGATTTGGAAAGTCAAATTCAGGCGCTTACACCAGCTTATGCAATTACATCGTTAGAAGATTCCTCGACACTTTTCACGCTTCCAGATTTTTACATGAACAAAATTGATGACGATAATTTAAAAGGCATTTTCACAATAAAGATCAATGTATCGCAATCAGAGACGGAAGAAGTCGACTCACAAAGCATAAATCAATACACGTTGTGGCTTCATTTACGAGCAAAGTCTAAGTTTTTAGTGTATGATAAGGCATTACTATTAGAGGCTCCAGCCCGGCTCTTCGACGATACGTTTTTGGCAGTGATTATGAAAGACGTCACCCGGACGCTTCAACCATCTACGAGCGAGTCTATGAAGCACTAGTCACTTTCCGAAAACAACACACACGTTTGGTTCCACAGAAATTAGGGTCTAAATTCAGTTCTCACTTATTATTTCCGAGAGCTGATTGAGAACCTGGGTGACGTAAAGCGTTATATTCACTATCAAGGCAATATTGATGGAGACGCTAATTTCGGCTGTGCCATGCTGGTTGTCGTACACGCTCTGGATGTGGGCGATGGGCTCGACGCCACTGACTGCACTGCAGAATAGCGGAATGGACTCTTGCGTACTGTCCTGGTTGCCGAAGAGCAATGTTTGTGCCCGTCGAACATCTATTCCCGCGCTGGTGATCTCAAGAGGCACCAAGGGATGCTGAAGCAAGAAGAGCACGCGGGACGCGGCCTGTTGCCGCTCGAGAACGCTCTGGATGATCCGCTGGAACGAGCGGTGGGTGCGGAAAACGCCCGTCACGGAGGGGCCCGCGAAGCCCGCGTGCGCATCTCCGAGCGGCGCGGTGGGGCGAGCCGCCTCGGGCGCGGCTGGCGCAGCCGCCTCGGGCGCGGCCGCCGCTGCCTCGGGCGCGCCTGCCCCGGCCGCCTCGGGCGCCGCTCCCGCGCGCGCCGCGTCTCGCGGCGTCCCCCCGATCGCGAGGATGTGTCTTTGGATGTCTTCTTCGCTGACCAGGAGACGGCTTTGGATCAGCGACTCGGCGTGTACGCCCTCGGTCGCCACGCGCCTGGTCGTGCGCGGATGGCGCCGCGGGAACTGCACCAGCACCTGCAAGCTCATCTGCGTCAGCACTTCGAGAATCTGCATCGGGTCGACGCCCGACTCGGGCGCGTCGAGCACCTCCAGCTTTTTCGCGTAGAGGCCGCGGATCGACGCAGGCACACACGCGAGGCTCATGCGCATCTCGCGGCCGACCCTGCAGATCGGGCACCGCATGTCCTGCACCAGGAAGTGCAGCGCCAACGAGCACGCGTGGAACGTGTGCCCGCACGGGAGATGCGCAGTGTTCGCGCTGGCATCCTGCGCCGCAGGCCGGTCGTGGATGTTGGACACCCCGCCCGGCGCGCCGCAGGTCTCACGCGGCCAGTCCCGCGGCAGGTCGTTGAGCTCCACCAGGTGCGTCGGCTCCTGCATGATCCCACACTCGTGCGTCGTCGACGTCGAGAACGTGCACTCCGTCTGGTAACTCTCGTCCTTGCTCCACAGCTTCTGTGTCCACTCAGCCGCACCCGCCGCGGGCACCGCGTCGTGCACGCGCCGCACCTTCAAACTTTTCGGGCGCTTCTCGCCGCCCGGCGCCCCGCTTTCCGCCGCCAGCACGGCGTCCGCGGCCGCTTGCGCTGGCGTCGCCTCTCCTTCAGACATGAATAGAGCCGTCTTATATGCAGAAAGACAGGTGCGAAAAGGATGACGATGAACTTCTCCAAGAACGACGCGCGCAAGCGCAGCGCTCAGCCGTCCCCGGCGCACGTGCCTTCCGCACACGTGCCGTTGCCCTGCATCAGGTCGAGCAGGGCCGCGCACTTGTGGCGGCTGTAGTCACTCAGCGCCCCGTACATGCACAGCGGCTGCACCCAGGAAGCCACGAGCGCCCTCGCGCTGTTGAGAGAAGACTGCCAGCCGGCAGGGACGTAGCCCACCTTTCCGACGTCCTCGAACCCGGAGAGGATCAGCTGTTGAACAGACCATGCACACGACAGGCAGAAGATCAGAGAGAAAAAGGTCAACTGCCGCTCCGAGTGGAACAGCAGCCGATACGTCAGGAAGCCCAGAGTCGCAAGGAAAATCCGGGGTTCGCTCATGAGCACACGAGCCTTATATTCGCCAACATCCACATTCCAAAAGTTTCATTCCAAAGCTTCGTTCCAAAAGCTTCATGCCCGCACAGCCTGTGATATTAAAGAAGACTATAAACATGTCACGCGCGACGGAGGCATCTACAAGCGCCACTATGGCCTCCGAAATTTCCAGCAAAATGAGCTTTCTCCAAAGCAAAGGTCTCTCGCAGCACTACGTGGACTTCAGTCTTCAGCGCCTCGGGCGCCAACCAAAACTACCGGACAAAGACCCTCAGTACATTCAAACTGCCCTCAACAACTACATGGACTTTCACAATCAACTGGGCGTGCGTATTCCCATACACGCGAGGAACTCAAGTGCCACGCTATCAAGCGAGTACGCGAAGTTGAAGCAAAGTGCATGAAATATGCACTGTTTAAGACAAATATTTTTGCATTATTCGTTTTAATGAACACCGAATTCGATTCGTGAATATTTAAGTGTGCTTTGTTTATGGCTGCGACTAGGACACGTGGTTATGAAGGGGAATCACCAGCCAGTGGTTTCGGTGGCTTTCCGAGTGGTTCTTCACTCGATACTGTTAATGATAAGGGTATTTATCAAAATTCAGGATATGGGTACTCTGGTCAAGAAGGGAAAAATTTTACTCACAAGCATTTACATGCATTATTGGAGGAACTTCAAGAAAAATTGGAACAAAAAGGTCGTTTATCCAAAAACAACAAAGTCCCAACACCCGCGCCACAGAAACCCAAAAAAAGGGAACGCATATTAACACATGGAGAATGGTCGCTAAAGCCGATCCCATCGCTGGAAACAAGCGCGATGGCAGGCTTCGTAAGCGAGCCCTTGGTGCCAAACGCGTACTTGGTCAAGGCTGCATAGCCCTCACGAGTCACTCAGCGTTCCGAGATCCAGGGCATAGTGCCTTACGACGTCCTCGTACCGCGCGAATTCGATTTCCGTAACGTCGACGCCGCTCGCCGGAGCCGCCATGATCATGCTGGCGCGCGTGTGCGACGCGGCCTGCTGCATCACGAGGTGCGTGCGCGGGACGCTCCCCATGGGCTCAAAGCGCAGGTCGCGGGAGCACGTGGGGTAGTTCTCGACGAAGAAGAGGCGGAAGTGCTCGCCGAAGATGCGGTACGCGCCCTCGACCCACGCGTCGCCCTCGCGGTCTGCGGGGGCGCTGCAGTGCCGCTGCATCGCCTCCTGCAGTTCGCACAGCCGCGCCATCTTGTCGCGCGCTACCTGCTCCGGCGCGCGATGCATGCCCTTGAGTTTCTGGACCACGATCGCCTGTTTGAGAAGGTCAAAAGAGGACGCCGTCGCGCCCTCGCCGTCCGTGCCCTGCAGCACCATCAAGGGCAGCGGGGGGAAGGGCAGCGCCGTGATCACCATGCTCGCGAGCGCGTCCATCTCCCGGATGCTGACGAGCTGCGCGAGGTCGCTGCCGCCGGCGTACGCCTGGGGGGGCTCCGAGTCTTCTGCTTGTGCTTGCTTAGGTGCATCGGAACAGACGATGGGCCAATCCATGTTTGACGAGACGCGAGCACTCTGAATCAGGGCGTATCTTATTTTCTTAGTTTGTGTATTAAAGACTTTATTATTCATGGCTTCGAGCGTTTTACACTCAATACCAGAGGCATTTCCTGTTTTAGGACAAGAGTCTCCGGATCGTAAAACGAATAAAGCGAATGCAAGGAAAAACATCAGTGATGCACAAACCAAACCATTAGCACCCAAAATACTATACTCAACGAGAACTAGACCCCAGAACCAAGGCCCGAAAGGGCATGGACATAAAAAACATGGTAAACAACAGGGAAATTCCGGTCATCCAAACCCCACGCAATCAACACCCACAACACAATACTCAAAGACAAATGGACCCCAGAACCAAGGCCGGGAATGGCGTGAAAATACAAAACATGGTCCACAACAGGGAAATTCCGGTCAGTCAGGATGGGGTAACAGACTCACTAGCCAAACAGAAAGACTTCAAAACACGAACCCTAAACCAAGAAACGCAAATCAGACTCTGAGAGACGAAAATCCTGAGATTAATGATACCCGCTTTTTACAACGGACTGTCTCGACGTATAAAGGAATATTGCGTGACAATTGTCATTTATTGAAAGTGTCATCTGAGTTTAGACCTCCTGTGATGTTTGAGTATCATGAAGGTGTTGTTAATGATGATAATGATAAGAAAAAAAATATAATGAGTGATTGGAATACAGAATATGAGCACGCACAAAATGTGTTGAATGTTTGTAGAAAACAATTACGATTATGGTTGATGAAACAGTATGTTATTATAAACAGCGATACATTTGAAGTCAATCAACGTTACAATTTAAATTTTGAAGAATTTAAGACTAGTTCAATAACCAAACAAAATTTTGAAATTAGTCCTGCTAAATGGTTTACAGATAAATTTGCAGACAATAGAATGTATGCTCCTCTTAAGTCCTATATGATGAAAATTTATTGTGAGGAACAAGAGTTTTTGAAGAATGTAATTCAAAAATTTGTTGAATTGATCGAAGAAAAACTACCAAAGGAGACTTATGACTATCTTGCTGCTCAAAATTTAGGATTAATTGAATTTACATTTGATGATGGTTATGTACAAGAATGGACTTCATTTTACAAGAACATGAAAAAAAAAGATGAAAATAAAGATAAAAACAAATTTATTTGGCCTAAACTTCCACCGGCATGCTACTTTGCATATTCGAACGACCCGAATAAACAGACAAATTCTGTTCATAAAAGCGTGCAAGTTTCCAAAGAATTGGAAAAGGAACATCAAAAAGTGTATCAAATGTTTGAAATTTTTGAAAAAGAATACAAGGATTTTTATGGAAGGGTATCTGTGAAAAACAGACAGAGTAAATTTGGCCTGCGCATATGGTTTCACGCGCGTGCTTGGAATGCTTTTCGTAAAGCAATTCAGAGTAATCTCATAAAAACAGAAGATAAAGATTCCTACATGCTAAAAAACAGAATCAAAGACAAAGACAACAAATATATTGTCCTTGGTTCGACGATGGCGCTCACGCTTCCTGCTGCATCGCGGCCGAGCTACTTGGTCTCGTTATAGTGTTCGTAGACTAGTGCAGAACGCGCTTTGCATGCTGCGCGCGTGTTTTCTCAACAATATTTTTTACGATCTTTTGTGATTAAATGCATTCGAACAAACCGTGCGTACCTCGCGGCACTCGAGAACCCGCAATTGTCTATAAACGTTCGGCGTGGCATGAGCGCGCGTCCGACAACGCGCGCGGGGCTCGCGCTTGTTCTCGCGCTGCTGCTGCGCGCGGGCGCTGCGCCCGGCGCCGAGCCCGACTTCGAGCCGCTGCACTGCATCGCCTGCGACGCGGGGTTCTTCCGCGCGCAGGAGACGAAGGCGTGCACGGCGTGCCCCGCGGGCTCGAGCACCTTCCACTACATGAACGCGAGCAGCGCGCTGGACTGCCTGTGCGAGCCCGGATTCGAGAACGCGACGGAGGCGTGCGAAATGTGCGCGCACGCGTTCTTCAAGGGCAGCCTCGCCAACCGCTCGTGCACCGCGTGCCACCCGGACTCGCAGGCCGCGGCGCCGGGCGCGACGCTGCGCGCGCAGTGCCTGTGCCGCGCGGGCTTCTTCTTCGAGCTCGACGGCGACGGCGAGAAGAGTTGCCGGGCGTGCGCGGCGGGGAGCTACAAGGGCGAGCTCGCCGACGCCGCGTGCACGCAGTGTCCGGAGAACCACTTCTGCCCCGCGAACGCGGTCGCGCCCCAGCAGTGTCCGCCGCACAGCCTCTCGGCGCCGGGGAGCGGGCGCGTCGAGGACTGCCTCTGCGTCGAGGGCTACCACTTCGCGTACGCGGCGGGCGCGCCTGCGGACCTCGCGGGCGGCGTCGCCGCCGGCTACGGCTGCCGCGCCTGCGCTCCGGGCAGCTACACGGACCGCGCCGGGCAGCCGGCGTGCACGGCGTGCCCCGCGGACACGTACAACCCTGCGCCTGCGGGCCCGGCGCTCGCGGCCTGCCTGGCGTGCCCCGCGCACGCGGCGAGCCCGCCGAACTCCTCGCTGCTGACGCAGTGTCTGTGCCACCTGGGCTACGCCGGCGAGCCGGGGGAGGCCTGCGTCGCGTGCGCGCCCGGACACTACCGCGAGAACCCGGCCCAGTATATATGCGAGGCGTGTCCGCCAAATACTTTCTCTGTTGACGTGGCCGCTGTCTCGGCTGCGACGTGCCTCGCATGCCACGCCAACAGCTCCACCGGAGCCGGATCTGGAAGCCCCTACGCCTGTGGATGCGACCCCGGGCTCTTCGCCGACGCCGAGCTCTCGTGCGCCGCCTGCGCCGCTGGCACCTACACTCCGGATTACAACGCCTCCGCCTGCACCGCCTGCGCGCCCGGAAAGTTCTCTGCAGCCGTGGGCGCCGCCACCTCGGAGACCTGCGCCGTGTGCGCCGCCGGCACCTTCGCCACCGAGCCTGGCATGACGGCGTGCGTGGCGTGTCCGGCGAGCACGTGGCAGAACGCGTCGGTGCTCGCGGAGCGCGCGCAGCCGTGCGCGGCGTGCCCCGCGCACTCGAGCCACGCGCGCCTCGGGGAGACCGACGTCTTCGCGTGCGGGTGCGCGGCGGGCTACTGGAAGCGCGGCGTGCCCCCGGCGTTCGAGTGCAGCGAGTGCCCCGCGGGGCACTTCTGCCCCGGCGGCGACCGCCTCCTCCCGTGCGCCTTCAACACCTTCGCGACCGGCGGGCTCGTCACCGCGTGCACGCCGTGCGCGCCGCTGAGCCGGGCCACTGCCAACGCGTCGCTGACCGGGCCCGAGCAGTGCCAGTGCCTCCCGGGCGCCGAGGGCGCCTTCCACGACGACTGCGCGCCGTGCGCGCCGGGGCGCTTCCAGGCGCGCGACCTCGCGCACGGCGGCGCGGAGGCGCGGCCCGCGGAGCTCGCGCCGTACCCCGCGTCCGGCGTGCTCTTCGGCGAGCCCGCGCTCGTCGGCGCGCCCGCGGCGCTCGCGACGACGTGCGCGCCGTGTCCGCGGCACTCGTTCCAGAGCGCGGGCGGCGCGAGCGCGTGCGTCGCGTGCCCCGCCAACAGCAGCACGGAGCTCACGGGGACCGTCAACGCGACCGCGTGCCACTGCGACCCGGGCTTCTTCGGCGTGAGCGGGCAGGCGTGCGCGCTCTGCCTCGCCAACAACTTCTGCCCGGGGGCGACCGTCATGGACCCGTGCCGCGCGCACGCGAGCGCGCCG
>Ga0172376_10004780_pt1 | contig 15333 bp, 14 predicted proteins | sample Lak35m_FD_121114 | JGI IMG/M metagenome (GOLD analysis project Ga0172376, IMG submission 121114) | Freshwater microbial communities from Kabuno Bay, South-Kivu, Congo - kab_092012_35m | ecosystem: Environmental > Aquatic > Freshwater > Lake | place: Democratic Republic of the Congo: South-Kivu...
GTGGCTGGAAAACGAGTCTTTTTCGGGATAGAAATGTGTATATAAATTGCGGTGTTGCGTGGAGTAGACTGAGCATTTTCAAGAATGTTGTCACCTTATCAAAGTTGTGGAGTGGAACTCAAGTATGGATGTGGATTGCCTAGGGCTGCTGTAAGATCATCGTGTTTAGTAAGAAGGCCCCGCGGTTCCTCTTTCGGATGTCCGATAGATGGACCTGTCAAAAATGATGGTCGCACTGCAAAGGAACTCTATCAACGCCTCAGTACAAGTGGTTATATGGATCAAAGTTTATCTTTCAGCTCAGTGGTGCAAACTACTAGTATTTCAAAGAGAGATGAACAAGGTTTACCTGTCCTTATCGAGGAACTGCGTGGATGCAACGTTCTCGCCATAGCAACTGGAAAAGACTTGGGCCCTGACAAAACAGGCAAAGAGGCCAGAGATTTCACGAAGGCTGCTCAATTCTTCTTCAACAAACAGAGACTTCCAATTGGCAGTGTAACAACACTAGCATATCCGACAAAAGCTGGGGCAGTGGAAGCCTTGGAAAACGCTGCGAAAGGGAACACGATATTCTTCTACGCTGGTCACACAATGACTAAGAAGGGTCATGAAAATGACGACTTTTGCATCTTGCTAGACGATGGAAGCACAATTTCTGAGGCCGAAATCTACACCATTTTCGGAAAGGGGTTTTTTTTTATACTTTGCACGGACTCATGCTTCCCGGAACGCATGGGGACCCGCGGCGAGGGCGTCAATTCTTCTGGTAGTGACGCTCCCACGGAACCTTATGTGTTCAGCGATTTTAATGCAGACACCAACCTTCTTGCATTGTACCACCAAGCATTGGGAAAGATTGAATTGTTGCAAGCAGATCGCGACCAGAACGCGATGTTGCGTGCTGAAATCGAGCGGCTGAAACGCCCTACAGGAAGCGGCCAGCACATTCCATTCGCTGCCCCCCCGATGCAGATCGGAGCGGTCGCTGCGGACGCGGGTAAGCTCGCGGAGGCTATGCGTGCAAACGAAGGTCTCACTGCGAGGCTCGAAGCCCTCCGTGAGGAGATGGCAAGAGTTGGCCAGGAGAACACGGGGCTCACCGCGTTGGTAGAAAGGCCGACCACCGAGAAGGACGGGATGGCCGCTCAGTTTGGAAGACTGACTGCCGAGAAGGAGAATCTCACCGCGCAGGTAGCAAGGCTGACCGCAGAGAAGGATGGGATGGCAGCGCAGGTAGCAAGGCTCACTGCGACCCAAGCAGAATGCGACGCCCGTATTCAATCTCTCTCTGTGGAAAAGGAAGAGCTTATTGAGAAGAACCAAGCATTGGCGGGAATGAATGCGTCGAATCATAGGCAGATTCAAATTGAAAAACAGAACGCAGCGGAAATGGAGCGGCGCATGCGCAGGGATTTGGACGAAGCACATAATGAAATGCAGAATCTGAGAATCCAGTTGGGAGAGGCTACAAGTCGTGTGAGGGACCAAAAGGACGACATCGACGAACTACGAGCTGAATTGACTCAAACCAAGGAGTTGCTCAATGAATCCGAGTTAAACGTAGAACGTGAGACGGATAGGCAGATTCAGATTTATGCGTTATTACAAACTGCAAAGGCAGAAGTCAGTCGTGGCAGAAATGCACTGTTAATACTTTCTGATGATGTGGCATGGATCTCTCGCGAACAACTTGATGAGATTGCTGAAATGCACGACGAAATTATTCAGTTAATGCAGATGATTTCAAGAGAGCCCAAACGTTGGACTACAACTCGAGCATTGCCTGTAAGTCGTTTTGCATTTCGTCGGTTGTCTGAAACTAGCAATGGGTATGATGTGTCGCCTTTCAACTTGGATGCAATCGCAGCCCCTGTACGTCATGGCGCCCGTGTGTCAAGAGCCTCATTGGAAGAGACAGTCGATGCACTCACAGGCCCTGTACGTCCTGGCGCCCGTGAGTCAATAGCCTCATTGGAAGATGCAGTCGATGCACTCACAGGCCCTGTACGTCCTGGCGCCTTATTGGAAGATGCAGTCGAGCAATCAGAGACTTCATCAGTAGGATCAATGCGTACTGATGCATCAGGTGGATCGTACTTTCCTGAAGACTTTCTGCAAGAGTCTGATGGAAGTAGCTTGGACTTGTAAAAACACCCCTTCGGCAAAACGCAGAAAGCGGCGCGCCAGACTTTTGTTTTGAAACAGAATGCACTGGGCATAGCTGCCTTCTTGAGTTTTATTTCAATTGATTTTGAAAAAATAAACATTATATTTTGAATATTTAAACGCGCGCGCTTCGTGTAGTTAAGACACGTTTTTCGTAAAATGAGTCAGGATAGACCTGTCAACTTCATTGCCTGTATTCTCATCGCAATATTAAATGGTTGTGACCCAAAGGATTTGTGGGATCTCGTCCCCTCCAAATTGCTGGAAAGTTTCAAGAAGTACTTGAGGGTGGCAACTACTTTACGCTTTGAGCAGAACCCCACTGTGGAGCAACTCATCAGAGTGTACGTAGGCCTGAAGATCCAATCCAAATATGATCCAGTATCTTCTATCGACGAAGAACTTTTGCGACGACTTTTTCTCTCGGAGGATCAGAAGGCGAAATATGCCCACACGGGCTTAAAATACCATGAGTATTTTTTGAATCAACTTGTCCAAAAGACACAGATCCCTGCGTCCGTGTTCGATGACTTGCAGATACTGAAAACCTTTGCAGACGGCGGTGTCCCCTCTGCTCCTGTAAAAAGCGCGATGACCGACGCCACTCGCGGCCCGATAGGAAACATTGGCAATGTTCAGAACATGATGTCCCAGCTCCCCTCTGCCTGTCAGCAGTTCCTTATGCCGTGCCTGAACGTGGTCTTCTACCTCATTCAGGCCGTGCTCGCGAGGTACACTGTGAATAGCTTCGAGCTCGCTTGTGGATTAGGCGCCGTGGCCACTGTTTTCAGCGGTGTGATGGTGTACCGCCATGGGAACTGCCTGGTGCGCGCGTGCCTCACCTCGCTCGCGCCTGTGCTGATCGAGAACCTCTTGGAGGCCTACCTCGGCCAGCACCTGCCCGAGCCGGTGAACGTCGGGATCACCTTCGTGGTGCAGTGCCTCGTGCACTTCTTCGCGGACGTGAGCAAGAGGAACCTGCTGCGCGCCCTGGCACTCCTGGGCGGCCTCATCGGGCCCATCACCCAGGCGAGCATGGTGGGCGTGAGCTACGGCACCAACCCTGTGAACCACACGTACAAGATCTCCCTCGACCCTTCCAAAGTGCGCAGCATTGTGGTGTTCAGTTCGGGCGACACGGCGACGTACGTGCCACTCGTAGGGGAGGGGTGCATCATGGATGTAAACACGAACCAAATCTCGATCCCTGATAGCGAAGTGTTTCAGCAGGGCCCCACGTGGGCCACCTGCGACTACACCAAGTTCCGCGTGTACGTGGAGACCAAGAGTGTGGACGACAAGGAGGTGTCGAGGTCGGGCGTTTTTGAAGAGGAAATGCAAGTGGTGAGCCATGAGGCCATAGTGAAGCCCTTTTCTGAGGTGGTCAGCATTCTGGAGAGCTACGGGCTCGGCGACGTCGTCATGAAGATCCGCGATGCTCTTCCTTCGTTTGTGAGGAAGTCCATGGGCGTGGGCTTCTAAGTGGGTTTGTCCCCTAATAAACATATTCATCCCTGTGTCTCGCGTCAAAAAAACGCCCCTCTTGCACCGCGTGTATTTAGTCACTCGTTTTGCCGCGCCCGCCGCGCATGCTGTTTGAGATCGTGGTGTCCGTCCTCGTGGCAGCGGACGGCTTGCTCTTCCTCCTGATCGCAGCGGGGATGCTCTTCTCGAGCCCTTACCTGCCCAACGTGTGGACCGTGTACGCCAGGATTTTCAAGTGCTTCTACTACGCGCGCGACGAGGAGTCCTGCGCGTGGGAGCTGAGGCACGAGGACGACCTGCGCAAGGACGTCACGTTCAAGAGCATGGGGCACAGGATGCTGGCTGTGGCCGTGCTGCGCCTGGGCACCTCCTTCTTCTTCACCTGCGACATGATGGTGGTGTGCGCGTGCACCTTCGTATTCGACTTCGTCTTCATGCTCGACATGGTGAGCCACGGCGAGGTGCACATGAAGACGGTGACGAGGGCGGGCTTGGACTACCTCGTCTCGAACCTGGTCCTCCTCATCATCTACGTAGCGGCCAAGTCGCCGGCGTGCCACTAGTCGTGGTTCTGGCGCGGTCGAAAATAACTTACGTGAAACTAAGTATAAAAATAAGAGCAGTGACCTGTGTTGAATCATGGAACGAAATTTCGCAGTTCTACTGCTTGCTCTGTCTGTGGTAGCGCAAAATTCAAGCACAATTGTACTCGGACAGGAACAAATCACCACACCACCCCCGTCCTGCGAGGAGATCACGTGGGTCATGCGCTACTGGTGGCTGATGGCCATCTTCATCGGGGGCGGCGGCGTCGTCATCGCTGTGTTTGTCACTGTCATGGTGATGAAGCGGAGTTCCGACGTTCAATACCACGCTGTGCCCGCGGCCGCCAACGGCATGGTGCTGCGGCCAGTGATCCCAGCGACCATCACTGCGCCCCAGCGGCAGCAGATTTTCGTGAGTCCTATCTAGCTTTGTATTGAACAATCAAGATAAAAAAACGAAGCGGGTATGCACGCCGAGGCGCGTCTATTTAAATTCGCTGCGCACGCCGTGTCAGAATGCGTGAGACCATGTTCAGCACGCTGGTCCTGGTTGTTTCTTCTGTAATGTCGTGCCTGTGCGTGGGCTTATACTGGAACAGGAAGGACAACGTGTTGCAGCTAACATACACAAAGCCCTTCTCCGACTGGGGCGGCGTGCGCGACACCTTCTACGCGCTGGAGGGGAAGAACATCACACGATCTCCTACCGTGATGGACGCGGCGTGGTGCAACAAGCCCTCGTTCCGCCCGGGCGTCACTGCAGAAAACCGCTCCGAGTCGTGCAGGTGCCTCTTTAAGCGATTGACCAGGCTGCTCAACGAGACGGGCGTGTTGTTCAATGCGTCCAAGGTGTTCCCCCGCGACGCGGTGCGCCAGTACGGGTCCGACTCCGTGGGCTGCCTCGCCTACAGGGGCGTCTGGGACATCTGGCCGTGCGAGGGCGGCTGCAAGGTCCACCCGCTCGTCCTCGCTTTCACGTGCAACTTCATCTACGTCCTCCTCTCGCTGGGCTTCCTGTTGAGCATGGAGTCCAGCTACTCCTACATCACAGTGGTCAACTTCCTCGTGGCCACGCTGGGATCCGTGATCCTCCTGGTGATCGACCCCACCGCCAACGCGATGTACTGCGTGGTCTTCGCGTGGATCGCGCTGGCCTTCCAGTTTGTGGTCAAGGACGAGGTCTTCTCCTACGCAGGCGTGGACGTCGGCCAGGCCAGGACGCCCAGCTTCTCGCCCCCCGCGCCCTTCATGGTGTGCTTCTGGCTGGGCTTCGCCTTCACCACGCCCATCCTCACCGTGTACCTCGCGTCGTCCCAGCTGGTCCGCGACCTGATCGGGATCGTCGCGTACGGGTGGGTAGGGTACTTCGCGGGACTCATGGCGCAGCGCATGTTCTGGGTCAAGTGGTACGTCGGGGAGTGGTTCTTCGTCAGCCAAGAGGTCACGGGGGACCTGCTGGTGAGGAGGTCCTTCGGCACCATGATGTGGTACGCCCTGTTCTTCGGGCAGCTCGGGCTGTGGTTCGCAGTGGCGATGCTCAGCATCACGCAGTGGTACGACGACAGCCCCTACGCGGGCTCTGTGATGGCGTTCGTGCTGCTCTTGGCCCAGTTCACCATAGCATTACTCGAGATGTTCAACAATAGCTACTACTCCGTCAAGTTCGAGTTTTTCGAGATGGCGCAGGTGGTCATCATGCTGGGAATCAACGTGTCTTTCACCATCGTGGGGATTGTGGACACGATGCGGTGAAATGTGTAAGCACACTTTACTAAAAACCCCAAAAATGATGGTCTTTCACCGTCGTGGGGATTGTAAACACGATGCAGTGAAAATATACAAACACACTTTGTTAAACAAAAAAATCAAATCTTGCACCCGCCGCCCGGCATCTGCAGGAAGGCCACGCACACGTCCACTGCGATGGGCAGCTTGGCAGAGAGGCTCAGGATGTCGAGCGTGACGTCCATGTACCGCCACGTGCGCGGGAACACGTAGAAGACCGTCCCCGCTACACCGAAACTCGCGTAGGTCACAACCAAATTCCACAGCGCGAACAGCACGAAGCCGGGGAGGTCCGCGCTGAACAGGTAGCCCCGCGCCACGTAGAAGATGATGAGCAGGCCGTTGGTCAAGCCGAGCCAGGACCCGCCCAGGAAGGTGAGCTTGCAGGTCCAGAAGTCGTGCCACTTGCCAATGGCAAACAGGGCGGCCAGCTCAGAGAGGAAACGCCCGCCCCGCCCCGCCCACACGGCGTTTGTGTATCCCTTGACGTAGTCGTGCACGTCGTACCTCATGGTGTGATCCCCCGGCTGCCGGTACGCCTCCAGCAACAGGTGGGTCACGTGCAGGGGGATGCCGAACACGTTGCAGGCGAAGATCGACGCGTACCCGCAGATCACCATCCACCCCGGCGGCTCCACCACGAAGACGCTCAGCACGGCCACGTACAGCAGGGACGCGGTGATGGAGTACTCCGAGTAGCGCAGCACCACGTCCAGTCGGTCCGCCAGGTCCACGAGCCACCCATCGCTCTCCAGCAGGGGCGCCGCGTCTGGGCCGGTGTAGCTCTTGGACCTGCGCTGCACGTCCTGCGCTGCCTTGGGCACCTTCCACGTCCTCCCATTGAGCACGTGCAGTTCGTAGTCGACGTTGTTGTTCCTGGCGCCGATGGCCACGATGTTCATGAAACGCTGCTTCACTCTCTCATAGAAGCCCAGCACGACGCAGGCCACGGTGAAGGAAGCGAACACCACCACGATCTCGGCTTTCCCCTCCGCGTCCCTGGCGGCGATCCAGCCCACGTACACGGACGCGCCAATCACGTTCCACGCGATGGGCAGGAGGGTGAAGACGGACCGAGCGTTGGCCATGCACTTGCGCCACAGGTCCAAGTCCCGGAGGTAGTAGAGCGCGAAGCTCGCGGAGATCCACTCGAAGACGAAGACCAGCACGTAGGGGTTCCACTTGTAGCCGGGCATCTGCTCGTCGTCGGCCCAGGGCACTGCGTCCCGGTAGCACTGCTCCCTCGAGTTGCACGTGGCGTTCCTGCCCGGCCCGGCCTTCCACGGCTGCCAGTCGAAGGGCTTCATCTTGGTGGTGCGCTGCCCGAAGCGCACGGTGTCACACCCGAAAAGCACGCCCAGGATGGCCAGGGAGGCGCACGCGTGCAGCGCGAACGCTGCGATCTTGACGGACTTGGAACAGCACGAGTTGTGGTGCGACATGCTTTTCATGATTCAAGATCGGCTCATTTTATACGGGGGCGGGGCCTCACTGTTTGGGAATGCGCCGCTCACCCTGTCAAAAGCATGCATCACCCTTGTCGAGCCGCCTCCTCGTCCTCTTCCACAATTGTAAACGTCTGCTTGTCCGCCAGGGACACCATCTCCACGTCCTGCTGTCCTGTCTCCATCTCGTAGTAGCCCTTCGGGTTGTGCACCTTGTGCTGCATGAACTTGAGGTTGGTGTAGGTGTTCACGATCAGGTCGCCGCTCATCCGGATCAGCACGAAGTCAATCTGGCTCAGCGCGATCATCATCCCGAACACGCTCATGATGTTGCAGTAGATCGCCCAGAGCTGCGACACGAGCAGGCACGTCCACTTGGAGTAGGGCAGGAACCTCGTCTTGTGGTCCGTGATGGTGTTGAGGATCCACGGGGAGATGGCGTCCGACATGAAGTCGTTCATGCAGGTGTTGACGAAGGTGAACATGGCCACCATGCCCCACTTGTACCACGTGTCCAGCACCACGCCCATGAACTTTGTCTGCTCGCTGGGGCCGAAGCCCATGTAGCCCGTCTCCAAAAGGCCTATGTCCTTGAACACAATGAGGACTGCCACAAGCCACACCATGAGCACCGTGGAGGCGACGCGCTTGTCGTCAAAGATCCTGTCTATACACTTGCACATTGGCACGGATGGCTTCAGCATACCTCACTTTATACCACCGGGCACCAAAGGCAGCATTTAGACATTTTTGGGTGGGGTGAATTATTGAGTTAATTGACGTCTAGGATTTTTAGAATTTTTTTTTGGAGCCTAGCGGCTCTCGACAAAGGATTTTTGAAAAAGTGAAAAAAGTGTCACGTGACAGTAAAAGTGTCACGTGACACTTTTCCAGAAAATGAAAAATCCCCACACCCAAAAATATTTGTCAAAAAAAAGTTCCAAAAAACAGGGACATTCAGTGCATTTTTTTAAAAGAAAGTTACTCCTCTCAAAAATTATTTAAGTGTTTTTTCAGTAGATGATAGCTGTTGACTCATTGTTTCAGCATGTCTGGCGACATGGATTCTTTGTTGTACAAGTTCCCAGCAAACCTACTTTGTGTAATCTTGAGGAAAGGTTATTTTTCGAATGTAAAAGAGATAAAATCTTTGCAAGATATACTCCTAGAAAGGGGTGCGACAAAAGACGACTTCAATAACTCGGATTACATCTGCGCCTTCCTGGGAATGACCGTAGAAAAAAGGAACCTTGTGATGGCGGGTCTGCATTTGGATTATCACGCGGAACTGAAGTCAAAATGCAATACGTTTGTGCTCGAACTTGGCGTCTCCGTGCCTTCGACAGGGGGGTGGTGCTGCATCGACGACGCAGTCACCGAGGTCCAGGCACAGGCAAGTCGAGTGCTTGCTGAGCCCGCGGCACTGGTGGACGCTGTCCCTTCGGAGCCCGCGGCACTGGTGGACGCTGTCCCTTCGGAGCCCGCGGCCCTGGTGGACGCTGTCCGTTCAGACGTGGCAGTCAAGAGGGGCAGGGGTCGGCCCAAGGGGTCCAAGAACAAAATTGTAGACCCCCCCGCTTCCTCTGCAGGTACCAAGAGGGGCAGGGGTCGGCCCAAGGGGTCCAAGAACAAGTCTGTCATCAACAAGGCACCAGGCCCAGAGTCCGCCGTCAAGTTGCTGAAGCTGCGAACCCCCAAGTTCTCCATTGCCAGTCACGTGGTGCAGAGGATGAGGAAGTCAAAGCAGCGATCTGCAAGTGCTGTGAAAAGTCCCACGCCTTGCAGTCCTGTGGGGAAGAAGGTGAAAACGTCGTTCAAGGTCGCTGTGCCTGTGAGCAAAAAACCGGCAGAGAAGACGCTGGACCCGATAGCGCCTGGCATCACTGCGTCTGAAATGATAAGATTCTTCATGGGCGGTGAGGTGGATTTTACGAATAAAGAAGGACAAATTGTGAAGCTCTTCGACATCACTGCCAGGAAGTGCCCTGACATTGACTACATGGACATTGTCCTTGCTGCGTTGGTGTTTGCGGACATTTGCAACACGCCCATTTCAAGGAGAGACGGTCGTGTAGCAAAGCTTGCAGAGGAACTCGATTTTTCAGTCCTGACGTTTGGCCTGCTCCGGCTCAGGCGTTATTTCGATGTGCAGATGTTATTGGATGCGTTCTCAGACGAGGCTAAGACTTACGTTCAAAAATTGATTGAAGGCAGAGAGTACCTAGAACACTTCTTCACCCTTCAGGATGATGAGCGAGACAAAGAGCTCCGGGTAAGGCACGAAATCGTATACCACGCAGCAAACGTGCTGGGCAGAGGTTTTAAAAAGCCAGAGACGCACGTTACACCTGATGTAATGGGAAAAGTTGACAGATGCATCCAAGCCTTTCGTGGCAACGAGGTAGGCTGTGAAGGTTTGAAGAGTGTGAGAAAGTCTGTTGCAAAAGACGCTGTGCAAAATCTCATTTCAACGAAATATTCATTCGAGTGGTTTATCGAAGGGAAATATGGATTGAAACACCCTCGCTTTGCAGCAATGTTGGCCCTGATGGACGATGCTGAGCACTTCTCAGTGCCCTCGTGCACGTGGAAGACGCCTCGCTGGCCTCTGCCTGGTTCAGCACGTTGTGACGAAGCATCGAAGCCGCCATATGGGGAATTGACAGAGGAGTTGAGCGAAGAAGCGTTTGATGATGCAATGGAGGAATTGTTCAAGCGCAGCCTTGAGGAATGCATTCAAGAAGAGATGTACTTCCAAATGACACTGGATGGCGTCGTGGATGCCCTGTGTGGCTTCAAATCTAGCCCCTTGCCACAGTAACCCCCCCGTCGACTCACGGTCGCCTTGGCAAGAATAAACATATCTATCTTTATTGCTGACGCCCGTACAGCCAGGGGGCCTCGCTCGCGTTCCACTTCTTCCCCCCGCCCCCCGGCAGCGCGCTGTCCGGCCTCGGGTAGTGCGCGTGCACCTCCGGCAGCTTCCCCACGACCTGGTGCCAGTCGACCACGTAAGGGTGGAAGAAGAAGTCGTGGTCGCCCTCCGTCTGCTCGTAGAACCTCGCGAGCGCGCTGCGGCTGGACTCGAACGCCCGCGTGAACGTGCGGAAGTACTGCGCCTTGCTCGCGTTCACGAAGGTCATCTGCTTGTAGCTGGGGTTGCGCCCGCCCCTGCCGTTCTCGAGCGACTGCATGTAGAACTGCAGGCACTGCGCGAACTGCGTGGACAGCTCCGGGCACCGCATCAGGTACCTGGCCAGCTGCGCGGGGGACAGGTTGCCGCTGGGCCGCATCCTCCTCTCCACCTGCGCGTAGAACTCCATCACCAGCGACTCCGCCGCAGACGTCACCGCCGGCGTGAGGCACCGGTAGTGCTTCCTCACCCACTCCTGCGAGAACGCGCGGTGCTGCTGCAGCTGCTCCGTCGCCACGGCCCTGAAGTCGAAGTCCCCGGCGGACTCGTCCAGGAACTTCTTCCCGTAGGTGCCCGTGAACTGCTGCAGGACCAGCGCCCGGTCCGCCGGCACGAAGTCGGGGTCCAGGCACGACCACACGTAGTCCTGCGCGGACCCCACCAGCCCCTGGATCTTGCACGCGAACGCGAAGTCCAGCTCCTCCGCGCGCCGCAGGCTCGCCTCCAAGGTTTGTCGCCCGATCTCCCAGAAGGACGGGTTGGGCGGGGGGAAGAGGGGGTCGTCGGCGCGCAGGAAGTCCACGCCCTCCTGGCTGAAGTTGATGTCGGGCGGGTAGTTTGGGTCGGCTTCATCGTCGCCGTTGTTTTGTACCTTTTTCCAGTCTTTTGTGAAAAATTTTACATCGTGAATCTGGAAGAAACTTTCAGACTTGTGATTGGATTCGTAGGCATCTGCGTTGTAATCATAGTCAAGTTTGTCCAGCATGTTGTTGTTGGACCACTCTGTTAATTCTGTATGATACGTTTGCAAATTTGAGCAGTCATACAAGCCTTGCAACACATCCAGCGGAGGCCACGGGTACCCAGGGCTACCAGGTAGCAGCGTGTTTGCCCCAACGGAAGTGTCGCCGATGGGCTTGCAAATCTTTTCCTCCATTAACGTAAAAGGCCGGATGTAGTGGCCGAACTTGCCCTTGCGGAGCTGGCATGCGCCTGGCACCACGAAGATGAGGTAGGGCGCCTCGCGCCTGCGCAGCGTGAAGCTCAGGTCCGGCGGGGACGGCACGGGCTCTGTCAAGTGCTTAAAATGGACCCTCCTTTGCTTTAGCCTGTCAGCATAGGTAGCAGGGGGTGGGGAGGGTGAGTCGTCGTCGTCGTCGTCGTCGTCGTCGTCGTCGTCGTCGTCGTCGTCGTCGTCGTCGTCGTCGTCGCTCTCGTCGTCGCCGGATGATGGGCCTCGACTCTTCGCAGCTTTGCCTGCCTTCTTGCTCGCCTTTTTTTGTGAGCCGCGGTGTTTTGTTTTTCTCTTGGTTGGGTGGGTTTCCTCGTATAATTCCCTGAACCTTTTCTGCTCCTTCTCGTGCTCCATCATGGTTTGCTCGTCCGGGCCGGGTTGTAAAGTTTTGTCCCAATCTACATTAAACACTCCTTGCATTTTACAATATAATAAAGTAACTAAAATATATGATTAGCCTAGCTTTACAATAAACTTATCATGAAAACTGTTTCGAAACAGTCAATGATTAGCCTAACTTTACGCTAAACTTACCATAAAAACTTTTTCCTAACAGTCAATGATTAGCCTAACTTTACGCTAAACTTACCATAAAAACTGTTTTAAAACAGTCAAAATATATTAGAAACATAAATAAAACCATGGTTATGGAAAAGGTAAAATCGTACGTCATGCGGGAATTCGGGAAGCACGGCGTGCGCGTCATCATTTCCAGCGATGACACCCTGCTCATCATGGACTGCCCCGTGTGGAGCGAGAAGACCACCAGGAAGATGAAAAGCGCCTTCCCCGCGGTGGACGTGGAGGTGGAGAGCACGGAGCACAGCCTCTCCGGCTTCGTCGTCATCGTGCGCAGGTGCAGGGCGGGCGCCAAGCACGCCAGCATGATGGTGTTCGCGGGGGTGCTGGCGGTGCTCCTGTACGTGGCGGTGACGTACTAACTGCTGAATGTGGACACAGTGGTGCTGCAAAATCAACAGGCAGTATATAAATTGAGTGCAGCCCCCGACCTCGAAAATGGCAACGGAAGCGCTGATGCCCATGCAGCCCAGCCTGGCGTCTGCGACCAACACCCGGGTGGACTCCTCCAAGCTGCACTTCCAGTGCAGGGTCTCCACGGACGACATGATTTCCATGACGGAGACGGGGAAGGACCAGGACGACCTGCTGAGGAACAAGTACAGGTACTGCATCCACAAGGACGAGCTGGTGGTGGCCGTGGGGAGGCCGTGGAGCGCGGGCGCGGCCAGGAAGAAGACCAACAACGCCTACCCGAGGGTCATCAGCAACATGGGGGCCATGGATGGGAACAGTGAGAGAGGAAAGCTGTTTCAAAAAGTCATCAAGTACATGTACAACTTTGCGCGCACTGTACAAGAGAAGCAGTGCATATTGAATGCCCTGAATAACCACGACAGATTCAATGATCCTGGTAATTACAGAAGGTTTCCCGAAGGTGCTGACGTAACTATTGATGAAGCAGAGCCGTACTTCACGAGAGACGACGTGGAAAAGATCAAGGCAATGGTGATGCCCTACATGTACGACCAGATCCCCATGGGCTACGCGACGACCCTCGGGTGGGCGCACCCGAACACGGGCGACACCATGGTCACCGTCATGATCGGCGGGATCCGCACGGTGATGAACGGAGATTTCGAGGTGTTCACGGGGGACCTCATCCAGTGGTACTGGCCCTTCGAGCGCGATTGCTTCCAGAAGAACGGGCAGAGGAAGCCATACCTGAACGGATGGAGGAATTTTGACGCTGGCGACCGCATACTGCAATTTTTGGCGCCCAACTTCGACCCCGCGCACGAAGCGGATGGAAATAACACCGGGGCGCTGGCGCCGGACGCCAAGCGCAGGAAGACGTACCACACGCAGGTGTACGGGCAGAAGCTGAACGCGCCCAAGGTGGTGCCTTACATCAAGCCCTACATGAGAGACGACAGGGACCCGCGGATGTACGACGGCCTCCGCGTCTTCGCCGTGGCCGTGACGAGCGCCAGGCCCCACGAGATGGTCGACATCAAGATCGCGCGGCAGACGTGCTGAGTGCACACTTCTTCTTAATAAAGACTGTAAAACGCGCGGCAGACGTGCTGAGTGCACACTTCTTCTTAATAAAGACTGTAAAACGCGCGGCAGACGTGCTGAGTGTAGACTTTGTAATAATGAAGACTGTCAAGGACTCAAGCTCGCGAGCACGTCCTGCCTCGTCATCCCGAAAAGCCGGTAGAGCGCGGCGGGGTGGAAGAGTTCCGCGTGGGACCTCTTCATCCCGACCGTGGACCAGCCCATGAGGGTCAGGCCGAACAGCTGCATGTTCTCGGGGTTGAGCCCGATCTCCACCAAGTCTTCGTACTTGACCCCCATCTTCTGCAGGGTCGGCACGTCCCACCCCATCCGGATCATGTCGGAGAGGTCCGCGTGGAAGTCCTTGATGGGGTGCGCGGACCAGCTGCGCATCTTCGGGCAGTCGTCCAGGACGGCCTTGCCGTGCTTGGTCCACGCGGCGAGGTCGGGCTGCAGCGCGTGGAGGGAGCTCTCGGGGAGCGAGCATGTCCCGTGCAGTCTCGAGAACGTGGCGCCGTCCGTGGCGAGCACGTCGCCCCACGAGAGCGTCTGCCTGGCGCGGACCCACCCGTGGATCGTCACCGCCTGGCCGGGCGTCAGGGTGATCTTCATGTCTGGGCTGTGTTTTTTGACCCCCGATTTATAGCATAAAACTTTTCGTGGACCAGTTATCATCTTATCGGGGCCTCGCGCGCTTGAGCTGCACCTCCGTCCTGTCAGTACCTCGCGCGCTTGAGCTGGCGCTCCAAGATGTCCACCTGCTTCATCGCAGCCCTGTTGAGCGAGTCCTCGAGCTCCAGCGCGTGCTGCCCGAGCTTGATGCGTATCTTGAGGGTCTCGGCGAGGTCGAGCAGGCTCTTCGTGTGCTTCGTGGTGGTGATCACGCTCGCGCCCTCGTGCTTGTGAAACGCGGGGGTCTTGTCGCCTTCGCTGCCTGCCCTGCCCTCCCGCGCCTTCTCGAGCTCCGCGTCTGCCTTCTCCCTGTGGTGGCCGTCTTTCATGAGCTGCACGATCTCCTTGATCTTCGACTCCGCCTCGCGCAGGTCGATCTCGTCCTTTTGTTCCGCTGTGACTATGGACATTGTAGGCTGTGCCTCTCTATCACCCGAGCGACTTGTGGCAGACAAGTGTTTTTTTACGCAGCCTGCTCTTCCAGCCACCTCTTGAAGTGCACGAGGCTCAGCACCACCAGCATGACCTCCACGGCCACCGCGGAGCTCGCGCCAGGCGTCTCCACGGAGAAGCCCTGCGCGTCCGGCTCCAGCACCACGGAGAAGGGCTGCTTCCACGAGGTCGCGCGGCTCGACGTGAAGTTGCCCACGGCCGCCAGCGTGAGGAGGCGCAGGAGCTCCTCGTCGGGCGCCTCCCGCACCTTGGAAAGGTTAAAGTCCAGCGAGGGGTCCAGCCCGGCAGCCCGCTTCAGCACCTGCTCCATGGAGAACAGGGCGCTCGAAGAGGCGGAGAGGCGCGCCCCGCCCCTCACGCGGACGGTCGAGGAGAGCACGGAGGGGTACGAGGGGGGTAGCGCGCAGGACGCGAGCGGAGCGCAGAGAAGAAGCATGAATGCAAGGGACGGCGGTGCAGTGCGTTGCATTCGCGGGGAGGCCGGGCGAGTCGTTTATACCAGCGATTGAGACGTAAAATGTTTATTGTAGCAAACAGACGCACTCCGCACCA
>Ga0172376_10004782_pt1 | contig 15330 bp, 6 predicted proteins | sample Lak35m_FD_121114 | JGI IMG/M metagenome (GOLD analysis project Ga0172376, IMG submission 121114) | Freshwater microbial communities from Kabuno Bay, South-Kivu, Congo - kab_092012_35m | ecosystem: Environmental > Aquatic > Freshwater > Lake | place: Democratic Republic of the Congo: South-Kivu...
AGAAGTTGTTGTAGTAGTTGGTGCTTCAGTAGTTGTAGAAGTTGTTGTAGTAGTTGGTGCTTCAGTAGTTGTAGAAGTTGTTGTAGTAGTTGGTGCTTCAGTAGTTGTAGAAGTTGTTGGTTCTTCAGTTGTGGTTGAAGTTGTTGGTTCTTCAGTTGTGGTTGGTTGTAGAGTAGTTGTAGAAGTAAATACTAATGATGGAAAATAAGAGCCATTAACATCTCCTAAACAGAGTGCCCAAAATACTAAATTAGTATTGGTAGTTGATACAGATAGAGGTATTCCTATAGAAGATTCCGCACCATTTGATGGTGAAACAGTCCCACTTGTATTTGGGGGGTCATTGTAGTTTATCATGTACCACCCTTTAAAGTTAATATCAAAACTTGTACCGAAAACCCAATCACCAGCAGGAAAAGTAGATATAATAAGCTGTCGTCTTTGTTCTAACAAAGAAGAATCAATAGAATCTATTATATTGTCAGCATTTACATCCGCTGCTAATTTTCTGAGATATGTTAAAGGATCGGAACCACTAATGTGGGTGTCTATTCGGTGGACGTCAGTGGTGGTTATACCACCACTCGACGCTCCAGTAAAAAGTTGTACATAATAATTTCCCGGTGGAATGTCTGTCCCCAGATCAAAATTCCCTATTCCATCGGTGACGACCGAGGTATATAAAGTAAGATCATCTCTGAACAAATTTAAAGTGGCATTCGGTATCGGAGTTTGACCAGTATTGTCATACCTAACTGTGCCTGATAATTGAATAGGTGTCGATTGTTCAGTTGTTGTAGAAGTTGTCTCTTCTTCGGTTGTGGTTGAAGTTGCTGGTTCTTCAGTAGTTGTTGAGGTAGATGTTGAGGTGGAAGTGGATGTTGAGGTAGTTGTAGAAGTTGTAGTTGTTGAAATATTAGTATCACAAGAAACTCCCCATTGAGGCTTCTTTCCTGTTGTCCAAGTAAGTGGTGTCCCTGTATCAAAATTAGTTGGTATTGTGGATATTAAAGGAACTTTCCATGTAGAAATGTCCTGATCATAAACATCACAACTATTGAACATACCATCCATGTTATTAACCAGACAAACATCCCATGAATTTAGAGGTTGGTTGAAATCCTGGCATCCAGAAAACATTTCACTCATATTTGTAACAGAGGATACGGTCCATGAATTTAAGGGTTGGTTTAATGGGTAGCATTGAGAAAACATACGATACATATTTACCACAGATGATACATCCCATGAATTTAAGTTTTGATTAAAAATTGGACACCCAAAAAACATACCACTCATATCACTCACCGACGAAACAGCCCATGAATTTAGAGGTTGATTAAATGGTAAACACCCAAAGAACATATAACTCATGTTTGTAACAGAAGATACATTCCATGAATTGAGAGGTTGATCAAAACCTTGACACTCATAGAACATCTCACTCATGTTTGTAACAGAAGACACGTTCCATAAATCGAGGGGTTGGTTGAAATAAAAACAAAGATAAAACATACCTGACATATCTGTAACGGAGGAGACATCCCAATTATTCAATGGTTGGTTGAAATTAATACAATTTGCAAACATAAAAGACATGTCTGTAACCGATGAAACGGTCCATGAGTTAAGAGGTGTATTAAAGACGGTACAATTATTAAACATACCATGCATATTTGTAACTGATGAAACATCCCAGGAGTTGGAACCCAGTGATCCATCCAGGGGATGTTCGAATCTTACGCAATCTTGGAACATATTACTCATATCTGTAATGGAGGACACATCCCAAGATTCTATATAATTAATAAGACTAATGTTAGAACAACCTTGAAACATCGCATTTAAATCTGTAATACCGGTCAAATCAAGTATATCAGAAATACCTGTTAATGTTAAATTAGAACAATTTTTGAAAGCTCCCCCCAAATTTCCAATATTCAGTGGTCCCCATTCCTCTATAGAATATATATTGTTACTTGAAGTTGGTGATTGACCAAAGTTCCAACCCTCTATTTGTCCGGTTATAGTAATTAAGTAAGTACCTGTGGTAGAATATGTGTGTAACCCCTGGCTTGCGGTAGATATCGTTTGTGTGGTACCATCTCCCCAATTTACATTAAAATTGTAATTACCAGAGGGTACTAATGGTAAATATATGATTTGACTTGGAGATGTAGTGACCCATGTACTTCTGAATGAGGAAGTGTATAAAGTAGTTGTTGAGGTCGATGTTGAGGTGGATGTTGAAGTAGATGTTGAGGTGGATGTTGAAGTAGATGTTGAGGTGGAAGTGGATGTTGAGGTGGAAGTTGAAACAGGTGGTAATGTAGTCGTTGTTGAAGTGGTTGTTATAGTTTGTAAGTCGATAGAATAAGTAAATAAATCTTCTACACAAACCGGACTAGTTGTAGTTGATTCACAACATTCACAACCAGGATCTCCTGGTATAAGTCTAACTGAATACCTGGGGATCCATGTAATATTATTGTCACTTATAATATCATAACTAACAGAATATGTGGTAGATTGAATGATATAATTTAATGAATTAAATTGTTCAATTTTATGGACGGATGTGCTGCCTTTGTTAATAATAAAATTTTGATTTATATTTACATTATTAAAAGATAGATCTTTTACTGTCAATCTCAAATTTACTATGGTATCTAGATCTAATATAGGAACAAATGACACAGTAGCGGACATTATAAGAGGTCTATCATAAACATCAATAGTGAAATCTAAATAATGTCTAAACCCAAAGTAACTATTTACAAAATAATTACCCATCTCGATATCAATTGAACCATAGGGTTTCCCGTTATTATCTAAAACATCATTAAGATAGGTAACTTTTTTATATTCATCTAATTCTTGAACTAAAATTGTTTTCCATCTATTCTCCTCACTCTTTTTGAGTGTTACTCTTATTTGGTCAAGTGAAAAATCTTGATTAAAAAAACTATTAATGACCCATTTGGTTTCAAAAGGTAGTTCAATTATTTCATCTAATTTTAATATTTTTGAAATATTCCTTTTGTTTAAATTTGTGGTAAAAATGGTATCGAAAAGTTCAAATTTATCAATTTCAAAATCGGATAAATATAACTTCAAAACACCAACACCTTCATTTATGTTACTTGTGGTCACACCTGGTATGTAAGACCATATATCAACATTTTTTATTAGTAAGGTGTTACTTGATTCTACAGTTGAATTTTTAACAATAGTCTCCTGAAATTTTGTATCTACAACTATTGATTTTTCTATAAAATTGTTGAAAAGATCACAGTCCAATAATTCAGCATCTGAAATTTTGGAATTGCAAATGCTGCAGTTTATGAACTTGCCACCATAAATATTTACATCAGAATTTACTGATTTTCCATGATAATATTCTACTGCTGAAAAAGTGGTCATTCATATTTTATTTATTATCTAAGTGTGAATTTGGTAGGTGATGGAACGGTTGTTGTTGATGTTGTAGTTGTTGAAGTTGAGGTGGAAGTTGATGTTGTAGTTGTTGAAGTTGAGGTGGAAGTTGAGGTGGAAGTTGAGGTGGATGTTGAGGTGGATGTTGATGTTGAGGTGGATGTTGGTGATGGAACAGTTGTTGTTGATGTTGTAGTTGTGGATGTTGAGGTTGAGGTAGATGTTGAGGTAGATGTTGAGGTGGATGTTGGTGATGTTGTAGTTGTGGATGTTGAGGTAGATGTTGAGGTGGAAGTTGATGAAGGACATGACACTCCCCATTGCGGTTTTTTAACAGTCGACCATGAACCAGGTGTACTGGAGTCAAAACCTGTTGGTTTGACTGGTATCAATGGAACTTTCCATGTTGAAATATCTTGGTCATATAATGTACATTCCTCAAACATTGCATTCATAAATGACACATTACATACATTCCAATTATTTAATGGTTGATTGAAGTTAGTACAATGTACAAACATTGATTCCATATCTGTAACACCAGATACGTTCCAATTATTTAATGGTTGATTAAAGTTTGTACAATTAATAAACGTTCCATTCATATTTGTAACACCAGATACGTTCCAATTATTTAATGGTTGATTGAAGTTAGTACAACCAGCAAACATTCCTTGCATCTGTGTAACATTCGATACATCCCAATTATTTAATGATTGATTGAAGTTAGAACAATTAAAAAACATTGCACCCATATTTGTAACATTCGATACGTTCCAATTATTGAAATAAGTATTACCCGTTAAATTAACACAATCAGCAAACATACTCACTAATGATTGAACATTTGTTAAAACAGGAGTATCTGTGGCTGTTACATTTAAATTTTGACACCCCCCAAAAGCAGCATAAAAAGTATTCCATACAATATTACCCCATTGTGTGATATTTATTATTTTCAATTGTTCATTTGTTCCTTGTGACACACCTGTCAAATTATATATTCTAGGAAAAGTTCCAGTTATTTGAATTGAATATGTGCCCGGACTTGGATATGTGTGTGTAATATTACCAGGGCTACCTGAAATATTTTGATTATAACCATCACCCCAATTAATATCAGCATTATAACCTCCACCTAGCGTTTGCAAAACAAATTGATTGTTAGAAGAAGTTGTACCGGTTATTCTAGTGTCAACTACAAAAGTAAACGCATTAGATGATGGTGTAGTCGTGGTTGATGTTGTGGTAGTTGATGTAGAAGTAGATGTTGATGTAGTGGTGAGTGGTAGGGCAGTTGTAGTTGATGTTGTTGTGGTAGTGAGTGGTGATTGAATATTTCTCATGTACAAACAACCTTGACAATTGAACGAATATGTGCCATAAATATCATCGGGGTTTAATCCATAATTTACTGGGTTAAACTGAAATGGGAAATTTAAAATCAATGGAACAGTTGATAGAGTATTATTAGTCAAAGAAGAAATAAAAATTAAATCACAATTTGACTGATTTGAGGTATTCCATGTAACGGTTGCCATTAGTATTGATTAATTTTATGATATATCACCTATATATAATTATTTATAGTCTCTCAATTTTTTGTATTTTTTAAATACAAGTAGCGCCCCACTGAGGCTTCTCTCCCGTTGTCCAATTGAAAGATGTTCCATTATCAAAAAATGATGGTTTTGTCTGGATCAAAGGGACTTTCCATGTAGAAATATCTTGATCATAATTTTGACAATATTGGAACATAGAAGTCATATTATTCACTAGACATACATTCCAAGAATTCAAAGAACGATTAAAATCTAAGCAACCCTTAAACATACCAGACATATTTGTAACAGAGTTCACGTTCCATAAATTTAGAGGTTGATTGAAAACTGAGCATTCATAAAACATACGATACATAGTTGTCACTGAGGACACATTCCACGAATTCAAAGATTGATTAAATAATGAACACCTAAAGAACATGCCCTCCATATTGGTCACCAACGAAACATCCCAAGAATTCAAGGGTTGATTAAAATCCTGACATCCAGAGAACATCCAACTCATATTTGTAACAGAGGACACATCCCATGAATTTAAAGATTGGTTGAAATAAAAACAATCAAAAAACATATCTGTCATATTTGTAACGGAGGAGACATCCCAAGAATCTAAAGGTTGGTTAAAGGAGTTACATCTTAAAAACATACTATACATGTTTGTTACAGATCTAACATCCCAAGAACTGATATCTTGATTGAATTTATCGCAGAAAGCAAACATCTCACTCATCATAGTTACCGACGAAACGTTCCATAAATTCAGATTTTGAATTGTAGTTAGATTGATACAAGATTGAAACATTGCAACTAAATTTGTAATACCAGTCAAATCAAGAGTGTCCGAAACACCACTCAGATCTAAATTAGAACACCCATAGAAACTACTGCCCAAATTTCCAATATTCAGTGGTCCCCATTCCTGTATAGAAATTATACGAGTTCTTGAAGATGGCGATTGACCAAAGTTCCACCCCTCTATTTGCCCGGTTATAGTAATTGAGTACGTACCTGTGGTAGAATATGTGTGTAACCCCTGGCTTGCGGTAGTTACTATTTCGGTGACGCCATCTCCCCAATTTACATTGAAATTGTAATTACCAGAGGATACTAATGGTAAAATTATGGTTTGATTTGGAGATGAAGTGAGCCATGTGCTCCTAAATGAGGAAGTGTATAAAGTAGTTGTTGTTGAGGTAGTTGTTGATATAGGAATATCATTTATTTGGAATATGAAATCATCAATACAATAACTAAAATCATCCTCACAGGCCAAATAAACAAAATCATCATCTTTACAGAAGAACCATGAAACATCTTCCACGTCCTCACAGAAAGTAAATGTTATACAATTATCAGGACAAATAGTGGTTGTTGATGTAGTGGTTGTTGTATAAATATTTCTATCGGGTAATCTGTCCTCAGATAGGAACAATGTTGGAAGGGCTCTGTTATCGATCCATCTTATTTCATAGTTTTTTTTCTTAACAAAATAACCACCTCTACCATTCTCTGAAATTGTTTTAACAGATATAAAGGGGTCTATAGAGGTATCTAAGGTAAAATTGAATGTGTCCAGTGTTTGTCTGTATTGTGAATAAGATTGAACAGGTTCTAAATTAGTTCTTTTCCAAATAGTTATATCTAACCATTTTGTTGAATCAGCCAGGGGACTGGTAGATTGGGTACCATACTCAAAAATACTTTGAGTTCCTGAGTAAATATAGATCAGTTCCTTCCACTTTACAATTTCTCCGGGTTGGTAATTTATAGTTTGATTCCACTGGGGAGTATTCTCATATTTCCTTGGGTTATTTATTTTATTGTTATTTTTTTGGGATTCGTAAATATAATCAAAATATTTAACCCTATCACCTATTGAATAACCCTTGAAAGGTTCCCACTCTGAATATGTTTTATATGTTTTTATCTCAAGGCTAAAGGGTGCCTCTAATTCTCCTGAATGTATAGAGAAATCAACAACTACATTAAATACATACGATCCGCTGGTTACTGGTAAAAGATAAGCTTCGTCAATAGAAAAATCCACCGGCGAAAAACCATCAGTAATTTTAATTACTCTAATGTCATAATTTCTGTGAGTTATGTAAGATGTTCCCAGTGTATATGCCTCTCCCGTTATGTCTAAAATTTTATGGGTTATGGGTACTACATTTTTCTCTAACCATTTTTTTAGACCATGTAGTTTTACCAAAGCCTCTCTAACAGAATAATGAATTACATTATTACCTTCTTTATCTGTTATTTTATAAGCTAAGTTGAATAGTTTAGTTCCTGTGTATTTTGGATTTGGTAAATTAAACTTCACAAAATCTCTACTAGACCACCCTTTGATTGAACTATCAAATATATCGGGGATTTCTACTTTGAATAATTTATTAAAATTTGGTGAATTTTGATCTACATTTTTATAATATTCGTTGAGTGTCAGATCATTATACCCGAAAAAGTTTATGGCATTAATAAGAGCTCTATAAGAACCAACGTAATTGAATATTTCATCCCTTATGATCAAATATTCCTTCCTTTTTGGATTTAAAAAATTCCAGTCTATACCTTGTTCATTTATATCATAATTTTTAAATATCCAAGAAATTTCGGGGGATAGATCTTTCCCAGTATTAGAAATCTCAACCCCCAGACGAATGTCTTCTGTGTTAGTCTGGGAACGAAATCTAAATCTACCAATAACTCTGTCAAAAGTTTTAATCGTGGTCTTCAAAAATGTAGTAACACCATCTGATGGGAAATTATAAACTACATTTGATTCTGGTATGAAAGCGTCCTCCACAAAATCAACCAAAATTTCCCTAAAATAGACCTCCCTTACCCTTAATTTCAAACCATTATTGTAGGAGATATACTGCCCTGTGAAATTCTGTGTGTCAGAGAAATTTACCTGTATTATCTGTCCCTTCCAAAATCCCCTAATTATACCTTCTTCATCTTCAATAAAATTCAAATCAGATTGATTATCGAGAATTATTCTTCCTATAGTGTTCCCGGTAGTCGTATCGATATCTAATTTCAAATGTATGAAATTATAATTATTCGAACTTGGTAAAGATTCCCACAGAGCGGTTTCTTTTTTTATCAATAGTAGGGTATTTTCACTTACACCTTCTACCTTTGAAGAAAAACCAACAAAAACTTCAAGTGCAGAGGGACCAAATTCTAAAAATTCCGGGTCATCTACATAGGAAAGTTGCCAGCTAAGTTTATCAAATATAGTTTGTTGATAAATAGAGATCTCTTTTTTTTCTGGATCTTTATTGGGAAATTTGTTAAGTACTATAGTATCGAGTGGTCGTGGTCCAGTATATGCTAATTCACCTTGGGTAGGTAGATGGTCACCAGTAAAATCAAATAAAAAGAAATCAGTGTTGGTCTTGTCTTGGAACTGCCAGATAAGTTCAGTGTTTTTCGACTTTTGAAATCCATAATATTCTCTTGGCTTTCTAACGAATTCTCTTACATGTAGCCAAAAGATATCTTCTGGTATGTAGTCATATTCTAATGTTCCAAAATAATTACCTATTAATTTTTCTACTTCTTCGGTAGATAGTGGTTCTAAAATGGTGACTCTTACTGAAATTTCTAAAATTTGTCCTGTGAATGGTGATAAAAATAATATAGTACCTCTTTGTGGATTATAGATATTGTTTGTGATATCACCCGAAAGGGGAACGGAAATTCTAATTTGACCGGAAGATCTATCAATAATGTTAGCTTTATTTAGAATTCCACTATAAAGATTTGTATCTAAATTATTGGTAGAAAGTGGTCCGTTTTTACTAAAATTTTTCCTCCAAACTAATGTTAGATCATCAGAAAAATTGAAAAGATTTCCCGATGAATCAAACGCTGATAATTCTTCGGTTTCTCTTGAATAACTAAAATATATCCTACCAGAAGAAGAAACCCCTGTGGTCGAAACTGTTGAGAAAGTGCCACCCTTTAATTCAAAGAAACTACCCCCACCACTCCCCAAAAGTGATTTTCTAAGTGGATGGAAGAAAATATCTTCCCCAAGACCTGAAACTGAATAGGTGGAACTTATATCCATAGACTGAGTGTCTATCTGATATAAGGTACCTGACTGGGTGGTTAGCCAAATTATATTATCCGATGGATTTTGTTGAAATCTTCTTCCTGGACTATCGAGTTGATAATTTCTAAGTAGAGTTAGATTCTTATCAAATATTTTTAAATCTGTCTCAAAAGTTAAGCTGACATAAACTCTTCCACTTTTAGGGTCAATCACTAAATCATATGGATTACTAAGAGAAATTTGCCTTTCAATTTCATCCCAAAAAGAATTAATACACCAGACTATATTTCTGGAAATTACCCATAATTTTCCATCATAGTCACTAATTCTTAAAAACTTCTTCTCACCGGTGTTGCCATCGAGTGATATAATTTTTAATAGTTCTTTATTCGTAGCTCGGTAACTCAATAGACTATCGGATAATAAGTAGTATTTCTGGGAATATTTTTGATAGATGATATCAACTACACCACCAGGTATTTCAGATAATGAATAGTTATAATTAGTTACCCTTGAGAATGTGGCATTGTTAAATGAAGAGGTAAGAGAAATTTGAGAAAAATCCGTTCCTATAAAATTTGATTCTACCTTACAAAATGAAAAGGTAGTACCATCCGGATAAGTGATAATTTTCGATACATCACCCAGACATACACTTTGCCAGAAAGGCCCTTGGTAAGAGAGAGACATCAAATGATTTGAAACGTAAATCAAATTATACTCTTGGTTATTATAGATGAAATTTGTATTGACAAGTCCGACTACCATTCCCGTTGAGAAATTAGCAAGAGAGAAATTCTCAAAATTTTCTAAGGTAGATTGGGTGTAGGCGTTATATGAAACATCCCAAGTGTCCAAAGAAAATTCAGAAGGTGTAAAAGAATTCGTAGCACTTACATTGGTAAGAGCTATTGAGTTTGAAGTTATCAAATTACCTAATCTTCCTAAAATTTGTGGTGTTGTCTCAACTACAATTTCTCCAGGTAGTAAATTTAAATAAGTTTTAAATTCTAATGTCCTAATATCCCTTTGATTTTTTTGGAATATCTCAAGAGTATTCGGACCAAATCTAGAAAAATAAACCCCTACCTGATTTAGATAATCACCCCAAGTAGATAAGAATAGATCCAAAGTTTTTTCAACATCCCAAGACAAATCACCTCTTTGAACGGATGATACAGGGAATTCTCTAGAATTGAGAAAAAGTGAAAATTGAGGGCCAATTCGGACAAAAGTTTGCTTTGAATTGAGAATTTGGAAATTGGCTGTTGTACCAACACTGACAGAAAATTCTAATTCTACATTCGGGTAATCAGTAGTTAGATTAATTACATCATAGAAAAAATCATTTGATTTTGAAGATAGAGTAACTATAATACCCAGTCTAGATAAAATGTTAAAATATTTATCCCTCCAAGCCTTAAGAGTAAGATCTATAGTTCTTGGCATATCAATATTTTGGCCATCTAGAGACCAAATTGGATCTTGGGGAAGTACTTGAGAGTTTATTATAACCTCCAGACCAAAATCATCAATATCTGTTAAGTGAATATTCCAAGAAAAAATATCACAGAGGTTTGTATTTCTTTCGGTTTTTAATGATTCTTGTATTTCTATGTTTTTAGAAAACAAAACACCCTCTTGTGTTATATTTACAGAGGTATTGTTTTTATAAAACTCTACTCTCCAAAATTGTGAGCTCAAAGGGCTCTTTGCAATTACTCTACCACCATCAAATGACAAAGAAATAGAAAATTTACCAAATTCATCTTTGAATTTATCGGCAAACTTCGCACAGTTTTGTTTGTTGTCTATATTGGGCACAGAAGCTGCTCCACCTTCAAATTGAAATATATTGGTTGTTAATTCAAGGGTAGCATCTTGAATTGTTTCGGTAATTGTATTTTGTTTAATGGGTAGTCGTGACACAACATTAGACCAGTAAATCGGATCTGTTGGATAGACAGGGGAATTGATACTATGTGTATATGATTCTATACATTCATAAATCTTTCCATTGTAAGATATTAGATCGCCGGGATTATATTGAGTGTTTGTTGTAATGTTACCAAAGACGGCGATATCATCAATCTCAAGAATCTGTGTGTTAAATATAGATTGAGGAATATAAAATTTTACACCCGAATGAAGTAAATCGGAAGGTGGAGAAAAAAAGAAAATATTTTTACCCTCTAGTCTGACCCTACCCTCGTGTGCTAGTGGAACTCTGGTAAGAAGTGTGAGTATTGCTATGATATTATCATCCTTATCTACACTATCTTCCCAGAAATAATAATAGGGAAAATAGGAATCCAAAAGACTCTTATTTGATACCGAATAAATACCATCATTGAGATTTGTTCCTAACACTGTCAATTTACGACCATTAAACAATTTTTGATCAAAATCAGGTTGTGACCATATGGACAATTTACTATTGAATTGTGGGGTCCTGTAATCTAAAATTGAAATTGAATTAACACCACTGACTGTTACATTTGAATAACTTTGAGTAAATGAACTAGAAGCTCCCCAGACAGATTGAAATTCCAGGTTGTTGGTGTTTGATATAATTAAAACTGCATCTTTTTTCGAATCTACAACTTGATATATTTCATTTGGATTTTGAAATTCAAATATTGGTTGGGGAAATTTGATATAAGAACCCCTTGGAAATTTGGCTTCAAAAGAATTACCCCATACCCACTTAGAAAAAAGATTTCTGTCTCTATTTACTGGCTCAATTTTTACTAATTTTTCCTCGAAGAAATTAGAACCGTTGTAATTTATACCCCTTTCGTTGAACAATTGCCATTTATCTAGTACTGCTTTTTCGGAAATAAAATCAAAACTATCAACTCTTTCAAATGTGTAAAGAGGATAGGTTTTATAGGTATCGGATGAATTTTCGGGTAAAATTAGATCCGCTGCCCAGGATTGAGACACTTCATCCCACTTAGCATTTATAGTATTTCCTTCACTATTGAAGAATATTAGTTTTTTCTCTAGCACTTTACAAATTGTAAATTTGATATATATATTATTGAATAAAAAATACCCTACCCTAATTATGAAAAATAGTGAAGATAAAGTTTTAAAATATGGAGAATTTGTCCAAAATAATCCTTCTGATAATCTTGTTTATCATTTAGAAAACAAAATTTCAGTCTTGAATAATATATTCAGACCACATAGCGAATCTTTTTTTGAGTTACTAAGAGAATCAAGAAATTTTCAAGAGTTACTAAATGATGAGGATCGATCTCTTTTTGAAGAAAGTGATCTAGGTCTTTGGGCAGAGTTTGAAGGTGAAATGGTTCCACTCGATCTTCCTATGTTTTGTGATGATTTCATCACCGAAGCTGAATATAATGGGAAAAAGGTAAGTCTTGGAAAACCTATGAGAAGTTCAGGACCCAAAAAGTATAAGGTTTATGTTAAAAATTCAAAGACAGGTAGAGTTAAAGTGGTACATTTTGGTGATGTAAAAGGTGGGTTGACGACAAAAATTAACGATCCTGCCGCAAGGCGTAGCTTCATAGCAAGACACCGGTGCAAACGCAAGTGGAAACCATCAGATAGACTCTCTGCTGGTTACTGGAGTTGCCATCTTCCTAGGTATAAGAACATTTTTTCTGGATCTTACAGCGGTTATTGGTAATTTAGAGAGGGTAGAATATTTAACATATAATGGTAAATAAAAATTATCATTATGCAAATTTACAAAATCACCAATCTTATAAACAATAAAATTTATATTGGTAAAGATACTACGTCGGATCCAAATTATTTTGGTTCCGGATTACTTATAAACAGAGCCTTTGAAAAATATGGCAAACAAAACTTTATTAAAGAAATTATAGACGAAACTAATGATTATGAGGAATTATCAGAAAAGGAAATTTATTGGATAGAAAAATATAATTCCACTGACAGAAAATTAGGCTATAACATCAGCAAAGGTGGAGACGGCGGGGATGTTTTTAGAAATCATCCAGATTTGGATTTGATTAGACAAAAAATATCCAAAAATAGTCCCAAAAAGGGAAAAACATATGAAGAATCTTTTGGTGAGGAAAAGGCCAAAGAATATAAATTGAATCTATCAAAATCAAACAAACGACATCAACTTGGTAAAACATACGAAGAATTATACGGTCAAGAAAAATCAGATGAATTGAAAAATCTTATAAGTTTAAATAGTAAAAATGCTTGGAACGAAGATAGAAAAGTTAAACAATCAAATCTCGCAAAAAATCTTATTCACAATTCTATTCTCTCAGAGTTTGCAAGACAGAAAACCAAAGATTATTTAGATTGTAGATGGACTTCATATAGAGAAGAAGAAAAATTACTTATTGATACTTTAATAAAAAAATCAGATATTCAAGGAATCGTTAAATATTTAACGAGAATTCCAAACAGTTTGTTTAATAATAGAAAAAAATTCTATGAATATATCGGTGTTGAACTACACAATCTCACAAAGAAAGAACTTAATAAGAGGGGGAAAAATAATTCAGGTAATGAAGATAGAAAAAAAGAAGTTATAATAGACAACATCAAATACAATTCAATATCAGAAGCATCTAAACAATTAAATATTGATAGAGCGAAACTTAAATATAGATTAAAGTCATCACATTTCAAGAACTATCTATTTCAAGATAATGAATTGAATATAAAATATAACAAGTTCATAGAAATAGATCCATATTTATCAAAAAAAGAACCGATTTCAATAAAGGGTAAAGAATATCAATCTATCACACAAGCTTCAAAAGATTTAGATAAACCAGACGATTATATAACTTGGAGATTAAATTCCAAATCCTATCCAGATTGGATTTATACGAAAAAAGTAGTAGAACTAAAAGAAACCGGTGAACCAAAAAAGAAAAGAGTTTCAATACTTGGTAATGAATATGATTCAATTGCAGAAGCAGTAAAAAAATCTGGTATTGATAGACAAATTATGAGATATAGATTAAAGTCAAAGAATTACCCAGATTATTTTTATATATAACCTAAGTGATACACCTTAAACCTTTTAAATTATTTGAATCTATTTCAGATAAATTATATCACGGAAATCGAAAAGGTGATTTTCCACCAGAGAAAAGAAGATTTGCGGGTTCAATTTTTTTGACAAGTAGTTTAGAATTTGCTAAAAACTTTGCAGGATTTGATGAAAGAGAAGAATTTCCAAATGGTTCAGTTTGGCAAGTTAATCTAAATTCAAATTTAAAAATATGCAATCCAATGATTCCTAAAATGATGAAAGAATTAAATCTTAAATCGATATTACAAAAAATGATAGATGATGAGTTTGAAGATCCTACAAACGGGAAAAAATTCAAATCAAATAGAGGAAAAGATTACAAAGGATATGACTATGAGACAGATAAAGAATTCGATTTGGAAGATACCACAGAAAGTGTATTCAATTATCTTTGGTTGATAAAAAACGGTTCTTGGCAGATAATAGAGTGTGAACCTATAATATCTGAAATAAAATTGAGGGGATATGACGGATTTGAAGTTGTTGAAAGGGGAATAAGGAATGTTGCAATTTTTGATGAAAAATCTATTTCAAATTATAAAAAAATACTATGAAACTACCTTTCGATGAAAAATTAATAGAAAACAATACATTCATACGCATTTTTGATCAACATACTGATTCTGGTGATTATGTTTGGCACAGAGATAGAGAAGACAGGATAATTGAATCTTTGGAAGAAACTGATTGGATGATACAGATGGATAATGAACTTCCCAAAAAAATAACTGGACAAGTTTTTATACCCAAGGGTATTTATCACAGAGTTATAAAAGGTACAGGTGATTTAAAATTAAAATTACAAAAATTGCTCTAATGGCTCATTAAGCTATTGATTATTTATATATAATCTGAATGGCAAAAGTAAAATTTAACGCTCCGAATATAAATGATTGCTCACTGGTTGTTTATTATGGTGATGGGGGCACAAGTTCAGTTTCGGATAGGATTTTTTTCCCTTGGTATTATGATCCTACTTTAGCTGACCCACCAAGGGGACCAAGAGAGCTGAACGCTGAATATATTTTTACTTGTGGTAGTTGTACATTTAGTGTATTAGTTAATCAATTCGATACGACTACAACTACTACTTCTACAACTACTGAAGAAATTACCACATCAACAACTATTGATATATGTTCCACTAGAGGTATAGGTTATTATGTGGGTGGACTGCCACCTGTTGAAGGTTGTGATGATAG
>Ga0172376_10004783_pt1 | contig 15329 bp, 16 predicted proteins | sample Lak35m_FD_121114 | JGI IMG/M metagenome (GOLD analysis project Ga0172376, IMG submission 121114) | Freshwater microbial communities from Kabuno Bay, South-Kivu, Congo - kab_092012_35m | ecosystem: Environmental > Aquatic > Freshwater > Lake | place: Democratic Republic of the Congo: South-Kivu...
CCGGGGGGACATGAGTGTGGTCGGGCCTCGGCCCCACTTGAGCGAGCACAATAGCCGGTGGGCACGACTGCTCGGAGCTTTTCATGTCCGATCGATTGTGAAGCCCGGACTCACCGGGCTCGCGCAAGTGCGTGGCATGCGTGGCGAGGCCAAGACCGACGAGGATGTCGTGCGACGCATCGAGAGCGATTTGGAATACATCGAAAATTACACGCCTATGGTGGATCTGGTGATCGTGATCCAGACGGCGTGGCAGGTTTTGTTTCCAAAAAAATCGGCCTATTGAGCCCCAAAAAGCGGACTGTTCAGGTCCGCTTTTCCCCTTGACCCGCCAAATGAAAAATCCGCTCCCTCCATTCCCCGAGGACTTTTCCGCGGTCATAGGCCCCCACCTCCCTTCGGGCGTTGGAACCGAGCGAGTGGCACAAATTGGAATCCCTCGCCACTCGATCTAGATGCCTGGCCATGCTCGGGATGTCCTCAGAGCAGGAAACCATCCCGCATTGCCATTTCGCCACAGATTGAGCCAATTCGCTATCGGAATCCGCAGCAACCAGTAAGGGCTTCCCTTGTGCCATGAGCCCTAGAAGTTTTGATGGGAAAAAATTATTTCCGGCACCATGTCGCTGGCCGACAAAAATCAAATCAACATCCTCCAGCATCTCACGGTAGCTCCTCGGGTCCAGCAATGGCAGGAACACCGTGTTGAGCAGCTTCATCTCCCTCGAAATCCGGAGCAGTCGCGGTTTGTCGGCACCATCTCCAATCAGAAAAAAAAGGAACCTGGAATCCTGTTCCATGTTTTTCGCGAGACGCAAAAGACTATCCACTCCCTGCTTCACTCCAAGGTTGCCCGCATAGGCGACCAGAAACCTGCCCTCCGATTGCGGGTGGCGGCTCCGAAAGGCTCCCTTGGCGATGCCGGACTCGGCTTTTGTATCAATCCAATTGGGAACCAGTGCGAGTTTATCGGAGGAAACACCTTTGTTTCTGAGCGACTCAAGCATTCCCCTGGAAATGCTCGCCACCAAATCCGCGCTTCTGTAGAGCCAACGCTCAAGGGTCGAAACCAGCATGGTGAACCAACCATGCCGGACCATTCCCAACGAGGTCGCCGCATCCAGAGGCAAATCTTGGACATTCACCACCAACGGACAGTTCCAAAGAACGGAATACCACTTGCCCACCCAGACCAGCAGGAAGGGTGGGGAAAAGACAACTATCGCATCTTGCCGGCCAGCCCGTGCAAAATTCAAAAAAGCAAAAAAACAGAATGACGCCTCGTGCAGCAACCGCTTCAGCGTGCTGACGCGGTCCGGCACATATAGCCACCCGCGCAAAACGCGAACTTGATTCCAAATTTCGGTTTCAAAAAACTTCCATTGATCCCCTGGACGCTTTTTCCATGCCGGATAATAAGAAAATCCGGTGACCATCGTGACATCGTCACCGCGTTCCGCGAGAAACAGAGGGAAGTCAGTGGAATAGACACCAATGCCTGAATGGTCTGGTGCGAAGTTAATGCTGGCCACAAGGATTTTCATGGACTCCTTTTTCGCAGACTGCCCAAGAGCCAAACAAAAAAAGCTCCGGACAAGGCCCCAGCCATTGACCAAGCAATATCATCAGGGTCAAAAAAACGCGTGGGCAAAAGCAACTGGCTCAACTCAACAGCCAGGGCCACCGCTGAGGACGCGACTGCGGAAAAGAAAGCCAAGGCACCTCGCCCGGACTCGAGCGGAACAAATCCCGAGGAATAAATAGCGGCGGCGAGCAGACCGAACGCCGGAAAATTCCGGAATGTCGGATTCTCGTTGGCCCACCTGCCGAGCCACCGAGGCATCCAGCCCAGTTCGGCCATATCAGGTGAAGGAGCCAGCCCGCACCAAACAACCGCACCCAAAACTCCTATCAACGCACCCCCCCAAATAATTCTTTGCAAGACTCTCATCATGCGGTGGTGGAATCCTTCCAGCGCCTCGAGCGCACCTCCGCCGGACTTCCACCGCAGACCATGCCGGCCGGCAGACTTTTTAGCACCGCCGACCCCGCCGTCACCACCGCCTCATCCCCGATCTCCACGCCGGGCCCGACAAGCACCGATGCCCCCACCCAAGCGCCATCGCCAATGGTGATCGGAGCGCTGCGGAACGAAAACTTCTCGTCCCGAAAATCATGGTTGCCCGTGCACAAAAACGCCCGCTGCGACACGCACGCATGGCTCCCGATTCGCACCGGATCGAAGTTCAGAATGAAAACCTCCTCGCCGATCCACGAATGCGCGCCCACCTCCAGCCGCCAAGGGAAATGCACATTCACTCGTGGCTTGATCACAACTCCCGGGCCGACCGTGGCCCCAAAAGCCCGCAACAACCCCCGCTTCAATGCCGACGGCCAGGGCAGTGCGCTCAAAAAAAACACGATCTTCACCAGATACCAAACCACCTCAAACCAAACCGACCGCCCGCGGTCCAAGTTCCGCGAAGCATCAAACAAATCCAGACGCATCCGTGTCATGGCGATTTTTTATTCATACAAGAACCTTCAAGAAATTCCGTGCAGCCTGTTGGATTTCAAAACGGCGTTGGAAGCAATCGCGAAATCGCTCCGTTTTTTCGATGGCCAATTCCCCGGCGGCAAAACGCGCTAGCAACCGCATGGTTCCCTCGACCGAATCCTCCTCCACCAACCCCGCGCCATCCTCGGAAATTTCCCTCCAAATATTCACCTTGTCTGAAATCAAAACCGGCTTGTTGCAGGCGAGCGCCTCCGCCACCGCGATTCCAAAATTCTCCTGATGCGAAGGAAGAACAAACGCATCGCACCCGTGCATCGCCCCCCATTTCGCGTCGCCCTCCAACATCCCGACAGCATGAATTCCCGCCACCCCGTCAATGCGCCCGCGAATCTGCCGCCCATATTCCGAATCCCACCCCGGCCCCGCGATTACCAATTCAGGAAAGCCAGCTTTCAGTTTTTCAGTTTTCAGGATTTCGCTGTAGGCGCGCACCAACATCTCTACTCCCTTCTTGGGATGAATCCTTCCCAAGAAAAGCAGATAAGGCTTCGATTCCAGCCTCGGCAACTTTTCCAAAAAGGACGCCTGCATTTTTTCTGAAAATCGCGGCGGCGCCTCAATTCCATACCCGACATTCAGCTCCCTCTTCGGCCGATACCCTCCAAAGGTTGTCCGCGCGAGTTGCAGCTCTTCCAAGCAAGTAAATAAAACCCCCGCCGCGCCATTCACCACCCGGCGCTCAAGAAGCCACCAGTAAAGCCAATTCCGCACGGCCTTCAAACGACGCGTGGCATCCCGTTGGAACCATGGGTCGAGCATCCCGTGAGGCATTAAAAAATACTTGGATGCCGAGGATCGCAGCACCGCCAAGCCCGGCCACTGCCACATTCCATGCACCACCACCGCATCGAAGCGTGAAGTGTTTTTTCGGAGCCAAGTCGACAACTCCGGAGCGAAAGAAAAACCAAAGCGCCCAGGCCCCAGAAGATGGATTGGAAAAGCATCTTGCCCGTTCCAATCCGCCCCGGGCGCATCGCAACAAACGACTTCGTTTTCCACTCCCATTTTCGCAAGCGCCCTTATGGATGCGCGAATGCCATGCGGTGGTCCGCCAAAGGCCGGATTCATCGAGGTTGTGACGCGCAGAATTTTCATCTTTCAACCGAGTCCAGAACGGCCTGAGCCACTTCATGCACCGGGATTTCCGTGAGACACTTTTTGCCCTCTGTCAGACAAACCTCCAACCCGCACCCGGCGCAGGCGGGGCGTCGTTGAATGATCTTGTTATGAGTTCCTCTGGGGAACCACTGCCTAGGGATGTTCCGAGCCGAAAACACCGCCACGCAGGGCACCCCCATGCAGGCCGCAAGGTGCATGGGGCCGCTGTCATGACCCACAAACCCCCTGCAACCGGAGAGAACCGCGGCACTCTCGCGTGGAGTCGCCCGGCCGCATAGATTCACGGATCGATCCCCCCAGGCCGTGGCACAAGACTCCGCTTCCAAAGCCTCCTCCGGGCTTCCCAAAAAAACAGCTTTCCAATCCGGCAGCCTTGCCGCGAGCACCTCTGCAAGCTTTCTCCATTTCTCGATCCCCCAGTGTTTGGATTGAACTTTTGTTCCAGTGCTGAATGCGAGCAGCCGTTCGGCGGGATTCCAAGGGGCCAGCAGGGTCCGGACCATTTCATTTTCCGCACGCGATAGTTTCAAATCCCAATTTGCCGGATCGTTCAGGTTGATGGAGATGATTTTTTCGATCCGCCTTGAGATTCGGCATGCCTCCCACTCGGTTTCACCGGTCACCGGGTCGCATGCAATGGATTTGTCACAAGCCCTCAAATCAAAACCTGCAAACTTGCTGATTCCCGCAGCGCGAAAAAAAATTTTGTCCCGCGTCGTCGAGAAATCCGAGCGGAAAGCGGCCAGATTGATGGCCATACCGATATCTAAAGAGCGGATTTTACGCAACAGGGCCCAGAGAGTGGAGGGATTTCGGATGCCGACGGGATAATCCAAAACCCCGTCAAAAAAAATACCTCGACCCAGAATGGCTTCGAGGGGGGCAGCCTTGGAGGATACGGGGCGGTTGGTAAGAAGGGTGATTTTGGAATCAGGAAAAGCCCGCCGCACACCATGGAATGCCGGCAAAGCCATGATCGTATCGCCCAGGCTCCCCAAGCGGTAGATCAAAATATTTTCCCGTTTTTTCATGATGTTGGTTGCGGCAAACCAACCGAGGGGCTCAACCATTCGGTCTGCACATTCATACCCCTTCCGATGGGTGGGGAGTTGTTGCAAGCGGCCAGCATGAAGCCCGCGCAGACAACAACAAATCCCAACGCGGTGGGTTGGGAGGTTTGGCCAATAAAAACACCTTGGAGGGCAATGCCTCCGAGAATCATCGGGAGGGGGTTTTTTCTCAAGGCTTGAGCAATGGCCAATATCGTTAATCTTGCGCTCAATAGCACCCTCCAAAGAATCAAAGCCAATCCAAGCAGGGGCCCCAACTCCCCGACGATCGCGGGCCACGCTCCCTCGGCGATGACATAGCCTTTCTGGCCGGTTGTGCGCGTGGCTCCGACATTTGTCGCCAGACCGATTCCCTTGCCAAGTGTTTCCGTGGTCCACGCCATTTCCGCAGCCTCAAGAATCGATCCTCCGATACGATTGGACAGAATGCCGACGATCCCAGAATCCCCGGCATCACTCCGCTGGGCGTTTTCCCATCTTTGGGCAAAGACAACCTGAGCTTCCTGAAAAAATTCAAGCTGTGACAAGACCGCGCCAAGGATTGTGAGGGCTACAACGCCTGCCGCGAGGCTTCGAATGGCACGCCCGGCCAGAAGGGAAGCCAAGACTGCGCACAATCCCACCAAGGCGTAGAAAAACAAAAGAGTGCGGCTTATGGAAAGAGGCAGTGCAAAAAGCAAACATCCGCCGGCGAGCCAAATCCATTTGGGAATAGGGCGCGGCCCGCAGGCGACCCAGCCCGCAAAAAAAGCCGCAGTCAGGCCATAGTAGCTCGATAAACCGGATATGAATGAAAATGTTCCCGGGGGTCTGAGTTTGCCCATCGCCCCCGAAAACCCCGCTGTTCCTTCTCCTCCGGGGGCGATATTTATAAAGTGACTCGGTGGCAGTGTGTATTGCATTGCAACAAGAAAAGTCATCGGTAGCGAAAGGAGAAGTGTCCATCGCGCAAAAGCCCATAGATCGTCTCTCGAAAAGACTGCAGCAAACAAAAAGATCAGCGGAAAATGCAGCATCAGGATGCGGGCTCCAAAAGCCGCAGTGAGCCAGTCGCCGTGACCACCCAACAGAGCGAACAAGAATGCTAGAATGCCAATGGCCCAAATGTAAAATACCCACGCGCGAATGGGTTTGGTGAACAAGTAAGGCCAACCCAGCTCGATCGCCATAATGCAAACCGGATCCCGGATGACCAAGAGCGGGTTGGACAAGCCGGGGAAAAGCCACTTTCTGAAAGCGCCCTCAAAAATGAGAAGCCAGAAATAGGTCCATAGCAAAATTTGGATTTTGCGCTGTCGCGTCATGGTTGAGAAAGGCAGTGAGGGCATCTTCGCCGCTTACGACAAAATTCCAAGGCGAGCGGGATGGTTGCCCCCGCACTCATATGCCTAATGTATCATTTGTTATATCCACGATCTGCCGCCGATAGTTAGCCCAAGAAATCTTTTGCGCCTTGCACCGTGCGGCTTCGCGCATGGCCTCCCTCCGATCCAGCTCACGAGCCAGCAGCTCCAATTTCTCGGTGATCGACGGGGGATTGGATGTCGGAACGAGAAAGCCCTCCACCCCGTCTTCCATCACATCCGGTCCACAGGTATGCGAGGTCGTGATCACCGGCAGACCTTGAGAAAGCGCCTCGACCACGACAAGGCCGAACCCCTCGAACAAGGAAGGAAAAAGCAACACATCGCTGGCACTCATTTCCTTGAGAATGAGCGCATGGGGCATCGATGGAATCCATCGACAGCGTGCCAGGGCCTCATCGAGGGGCTTGCACGAAACACTCGTCTTGCGACCGATCACTGTGAGTTTGGCATGATGCCCCATAGCCCTGACGGATTCGAAGACATCGGCAATTCCCTTTCTTTGGCTGAGCGAGCCCACAAATAAAACACGCAGTGGCCCATCACGACGAACTTTTGGCTGCTCCTCGCAAGGCAAACCGGCGCCGTATGGAGCCATCGAAACCGTTGAGACGGGAAAAGGGCAATCCCCCAAAGTCTGTGCGGTAAAGGAGGAGGCGACAACGATGCGATTTGCCATGCCAAGCTCCTCGTCCTTGCGCGACAATTTCTCCGGGGAATCCCTCAATCCCTCGATTGTGCAAGCCCACTCGGGCCGTCGATCAGCCTCCTCGGAAAGAATCCTTCGTGCGGCGCGCCAGTAGCCGATCGGCAAATCATAGATTCGTCGAATTCCAAGCCGTGCGGCGGTCCGGAAGGTTTCCAACGCGCCGTCTTCATAGCAATAAACCGCAGGGTTTTTTTTGGGATCGAGTGCCTTCGCGACCTTGCGATCCAACGAGCGGTATACCGCATCCACGCTGCACCAACCGCTCTCGTGCCGCGTGAGCGACCCCCACCCCAAACGCCGCGCGGCCAGACGCCCGGCTTCGCGCCACGGATGCCTCCGGGTGGATTTCCTGAGCACCTCCGGATAAATCCGGCGCCGAAGTTCGCCCGGCCACTTGCGGCTGAAAAATGCGAGTGTTGTATGGAATTCTCCGAGCATCCCTGCCTCCGCCAGAGCCCCGGCGGCTTCACGGACGGGTGCATTTCCAGTGGGATGGGATAGTAGCACTCCTTTGCTCATGGGTTTTTCAGCACCGCGAGCGCGTCTCCTTCCGTCTCATCGATCCTGTAGCCGTTTTTTTGCAAAAGGCTAAATACCTTGTCCCGGCTGCTGCCGAGATTCCAGGTTTCGAAAAGAACAGCACCGATTCGCAGGGCCTGGAAGTCGATCTCTCCGAGGATTTCGTGCTCGTGCCCCTCGACATCGAGTGCAAGGAGCGAAAGTCGGCCTTCTGGAAAACAGGTGGCCAGCAACTCGCCGATGCCAACACATGGCACCTCGATTACTGCGATGTTTTGTTCGCATTCGGCGAACGGCAGAACCTGGTCGCGGTCGAACGATGCCTTTCGGAGAAGATGAAGCCTCTGCTCGAGAGGCTTCCCGGACAAAAACGAATTTTGAAACGAGTAAAAGGGCAGGCTTGCCGAGCGCGAGGAAACCGCCGCGTTCACAAACCGCAGATTCCCTCGGGACGCGAGCCGGGCGTAATTTTTTTGAAGCAGCGGAAACACATCCGGCAATGGTTCGACAAAAACGCCGGCCCACCGGTCGCGGACCACGAAATCACGCACCGGATCGTTGCGTAGACCGTCGTTCGCCCCGATCTGCACAAAGGTGAAATTTTCCAGATGTGCTTTCGAGTAACGATCAAGGTGCTTGCCGATCCTCGAGGTTGGCCCCGCCAAGCGCAGCCGCGCCTGCCGCGCAAAATCGTAGAGCGCGGGGCGCAATCTAAAAAAATCCGCCACACGGCGGCGAAGTTTTTTGAGCGGTTTCATTCGATTTTTTTGTGGGCGAGCAACCCGATATTGTCGCTGAAGAGGCGGCCATGAAAAGCTCCCGGCCAACGGAACTGGGTGAGTTTGGGGATGCGGCCCGTGTGGGTGTAATCGAATCGCGGCGTCTCGAACCCCGTCTCCGCGCAGATGCGCTGGAAATCCAACTCGAGCAGCGCGGTGATGTGGGCGGGATAGCTGGCACCGAGGAACGCAGCAAAATGGCGCCCAAGAGCCAGGCTGGCAATAGAACGCAGACTTTCTTGGTTGGGCGTGGTGAGAATCACAGCCCCTCCGGGGCGCAGCACGCGGTGGAATTCGCGAAATAGCGCGCGCGGATTTTCAAGATGTTCGACGACTTCAATGCAAATGATCGTGTCAAAGGCCACGTCCGGCACGGTCAGCGGGATGTTGAGGTCGGCCTGAATCCACTCAATCGAGGCGGGAAGATTCTCCGGCCTCTTCAATATGTCCGCGCAGGTCAGAGCGGTGACAACCCCTTCAGAGATCAAGCGCCGGGCAAAGTTGCCGGTGCCGGCGCCGAATTCCAGAATCCGGCCAGGATTTCCAATTTTGTTGAGGAGCCTTTGCGCCAAATCGTAGCTCGGGCCGGAACTGATTCCCCGGCTCGCCTCGGCGGCTAGTTGGCGATGCTTTTGCAGGCTCATCGGGTTGCGGCTTCCATCAGAATTCCAAGATAGCGCGAGGCGACCACCTCTTCGCGATGCTTTTCCAAATGCCTTTCCGATTGTGCTCGGAGGGTTTCTTTAAGGGTGGGGTGTTCGCAGAGATGGCGAAGAGATTCCGAGAGCGCGTGTGCATTTCCACGCTCGAACAAAAGCCCGGCAGAACCGATGGCGTCGGGAAGGCCGCCATCGTTTGAGCCCACCACCACACATCCGCAGGCCATTCCCTCGAGCGCAACATTTCCGAAAGGTTCGGCCCAGAGTGAGGGAATGGCGAGGATTTCGTGCCGGTTCAATTCCCGCACCAATTCTTCGCCGACCAAGGGGCCTTTGAAATTGACTGCCACGCCTCGTTGCTCTGCCAAGCGCCGCAGAGCCCCTTCCTCCGGACCTGTGCCGATAAGCGTTAGCTGTTCGTAGCTGCTTTTTACCTCGGCGAAGGCCCGGATCAGAAGGTCCGCCCCTTTATCGGTAACAAGCCTTCCCAGAAAGGCCACCGAGTTTTCTCTCGGGATTTCCGGAATCACGCGAAACAATCCGCTCCGATAGGGATTGCCGATGACCACAGCCTGCTCCAAGGAGTCGCGCCGGATCGCCTCGCTGATCGCGATCACCGCATCCACATGGCGGAGCACCCATTTTTTAAGCCGGTGCACCCACCGCAAGCGACCATCGTTTCCACGAATCCAAGTGCGAACCGATATGACCGTGGGGCGTGGAATCCAAAGCCTCGGCCAAAGGGAGCCGAGTTCGATGTTGTTTTGATAGACCACATCCGCCCAGCGGTGCAGGTTGATCAATTGCGATGCGTCGGGCCTGCGAATGATGGGAAATGGAAAATCATCCGGGTCTTTGCCTTTTGTCTGCGTGACTAACCGAACCTCATGTCCCTGCATGACAAAAAACCGTGCGAGAATTTCAGAGTTCACCTCGATTCCTCCAATGTCGGGATGGAATCTGTGGCTTGTGAAGAGAATTTTCATTTTGAAGCCAAAATCGAGCGGAGAAATTCCCCAGCAACATCAGGAAGGCGGTCATGGCAAGGCTCCTTTGTTGCCGCCGAAAGGTTTTCTGAAAATTGCCCATCCATCAAAATCAAATCATGCAATGAAGCAAAATTGTCATCTGGAAGAGGTTTATCGAAGCGGTTGACGACCACGGGCAAGCCATGCTCCCGCATCGCAGCGACCGCGCCGCTTTTTCCAAGAATATCGAGCGGCGATACGGCAATGCCGAAATTCGCCGACTGCAACTCCCGGGAAACATCACCGGGGCAAAGTTCCCCGCGTTTCTCAAAAACAAAATGCTCATACCCGCTTCGCTCCATAGAACTCCAAATTTTATCCCCGAATTCCCCAAGTCGCCCGATGGAAATAAAGCGACATTTCGTTTTTCCTGTGCAAACCCTTGCCTCCTCGATTCTTGATAAGAGCGGCTCAGGTTCCCACCCCCTTCGAATACTGCCGAAAAATGCAAACACCCAGTGCGAAGGGTCGGTCTTTATGTCGGTGGGAACCGGGGGAATGTTTCCGAACAATGGCAATATGCTGGATGCAACGCCGGCATCGGCAAGCCTTTTCTTATAGCTAATGTTAGAGGTATGAATAATGCTGGGTTTGAGCGTGCGGCAAAGTTGCAGGACAAGAGCAGCTTGCAGCCTTGAGAGGATTTGAAATTTCCAGCCGCCGCCGCGCTCCACCCAGAGTTCGTGGAACATGGCATGCCAGATTTCGTTGCCTCCGAGGTGCCGCAGCCGCTTCGCCAAGCCAAGCGGGAGTCCACGGGAATCAAAACCATATCCCACGAATTGGAGACTCCAAAGATTCGGTCGAAACTCGGAGGCAAATTTCTTGGCAGCAACAAGTCTCTTTCTCCATGGCAAAGAAGCGGAGAGGCGAAGTTCGTTTTCAAGCAATCTCGGTGAATTTTCAACCAACCGATCGTTTAATGCCAATATGGCTGCAAAATGGCCGCGCTTTCGGAGTTCTTCCGCGAGCCGGCGTGAGTAGTCTCCAACTCCATCGCATCCCGGCGCCGCTCCGGAGCAAACAAAGAGGATTCGGAGGGGGGAAATCACGGTAAATAAAAGTAATTTCCCTCCGCGCCTTGGCAGCCAATCAAATGATGGACATCCATCCTCCGAAGGCCGATCTCACCGAGCAAACGGTCCACCAAAGCCAGATTTTCCGCACGCACCTCGATGAGAACTCTGGGTAGCGTGCGGGCGATCGTTTGGATGCCGCCCTCCAGCACTTCGATTTCATGGCCCTCAACATCGATTTTCAAAAATGAGCATTTCTGAAAATCAAATTCATCCAATCGTTTAACCTGAACGCGGCTTTCTTCGACGCGGCTGGCCCCGGGGCAATTTCCCGGTTCCAGGCTCGCCCAACTTTCCAGTCGCATTCCGCTTGGATGTATCGGAGTAAATAAAACTGCCTCGCCGTTGCGATTGGAAAGTCCGACTTGATGAAGTTCCACATTCTCCGCTCCGTAGGCAATCAAGTCTTTGGAATGCTGTGGGTTAATTTCAAAAGAGTGCACATTTTCAAAAATTTTTGAAAACTTGTAGCTATACAGCCCGAGATTCGCTCCCACATCAATAGCCGTAGTTCTCTTTTCTGTCAGCAAATCCAAATGCAACAACTCGGGCTCTGCAGAACTGAAGCATGAAAAATTCCAGTAGAGAACGGGCAGGCGCCAACTTGGCGGCAAATTCGGAATAAGCGCTTTTCTAATAAGTCGAAACAATAATCTGGAAGGCTTCACGAGCTTTATTTTTCTAGTGATTTGGGGTATTCAAAATAATCAAAATCCTCTTCATAAGCTTGATACACGGCATGTCTGGCAATGTCTGAATAGAAGAAATCTGTTTCGGTCCTGTTGCTCGAGGAGTTAACCCAAGGAAGCGTCGCATTGAGTTCCAAACGAGAGCTGATATGCCCAAAATCCTGATCAATTTTCTCGAATCTCCCGATAAAATCCATGGAGGGAATTCCCCAACTATTTTTAATGTATTCTAATTGCGATGGTTCTTTTAGTTCTTCCAAGCGGATCGTCATCGCTTCGAAACTGCCCCATTTCCTAACCCGCTCGTGATAGGCATGACTGGAATGGGTAATAATATGGTTATAGTAAGAAATCATTCTTTTGTAGGGATTTCTTACAAAGCAGAACTTGAAGCACTTTTGAAGCTGACTGGAGGCGATCAACTGCTCGACTTCTCGATAATAAAGATGGGGTTCAAAAGTTCTCCAGCGATACAGAAACAATGGGTTTAAGCTAGGAAACAAGCGTCCCAAACGGCGCGCCAAGAAATTCGCCAGTCCTGGCCTTGAGGTATGGCAAGACAATGCCTCCTTGACACTTTTGCCAGCGGTTTTCGGAATATGGATAAAAAGAAATTGTTTCTTATGTGAGTAAAGCATTTCAAGAAAACTAAGAAATCTTGCAGGAAGCAGCAACGCGATAGGCGTTATAAGTAAAATAAAAAACAAACCCGGTTATTGATGACAATAAATTCAGCGCTAGAACCCCTTGTGCAGTTCCAAGATTCAGAAATAAGGCTCCCGCAAGCTGGGTTGAAATCGAAAGTGCAATAAAAACCCACTGACTTGGTATCCACCCTCGGCAGTATCCTAATTGGTAGGCTAATGCATTGAGGAGAGAAAAAATTCCACCGGTTACAGCAAGAACAAGTTCTTTTTCCAATCCCGAATAGGAACTACCTAAAATCCAGAGAAGCTGTTTTTCAAAAAATAATGATAAAACAAAAATTCCGGAACCAAAAAAGCCGGCCGCTAAAAACAAGCCCCAAAAAGCAAACATTAATCGCGAATTATTCTGAATTTTCGCAAATCTTGGAATTAAAACTACATTTGCCAGCGCAGAAAAAAATGTCAGCACCTGGGCCAACCTCCCTACTGCGCCGACATCAGCAATGGCGGTAGTGGAACCGAAAATGGAAATTAGCAGAACTGCCAATTGTCCGCTGATGCAGTAATAAATGCTTCCTGGAATGACTTTTCTAACGATACCGAGTGTTTCTTCCCGGAGATTCGCATCCACATTTTGATTCCAATCAACATAGCGGCTTCCAATTTTTTTGAGTTGACGGTTGGCCCAAAATTGGGAGAGGGCGCCCGCGAACAAAGCGGAAAAGGCTTGCGCCCGGATACTCAAAACTGGAAATAGCAAGATCAGGCGAAAGAGGGCGGCTACTGCACGAATCTTCCCTATGCCGCCGGCTCTTTGGTGAAGTTTGGGGGCAATTTCATAAATCGAGTTTGTTAGTGATGAATAAAATGTAAAAAAAACGGCAGCAACTAAAAGAGATGATTCAAGGAGGGATGAATTATGTTTCAACACCAGCCACACGAAAACTGGAAAAACAAAAACAGAAGAAATGATTGCAAATCGTTTTCGTAGAGAAATCGAAGTTACAATTACAGCTCCAAGCCTCTCTTTATCTGCCCAGACTCTCCCCCCTTGGGATAAGGCGCCGCTTGTAATCCCGCTATTCGCAAGCACGCCTAAAGCACCAATGAAAGTGTTTGCCAGTGTGTATAAAGCATATTGCTCAGGTGCTATGAATCTTATAACCAAAATGCCCGAGGCAAACGCTAGAATCTGGACAACCACTTGGGTCATCGAGAACTTTCCAAGTGCCCTGAAAAAGCCCCCCTTTTTTTTGATCAAGTTTTTAAGTGATTTTTTGCACGCTTATTTGCTTGGATTCTTATGCCTCGATACGAATCCTTGCAAAGAGCAGGCAGTGTTAATCTGATATATAAATACCGATCATGGGATCAATCAGTTCTTTTAGCCCAGATTGTTCCCCATCGATCTGCGGGATAATGCCTAAAAATTGTAAAACCAAATGTAGCCAACTTGGAAGCTACTTCTTGAAAGCATTTTTGATTACCCAGATGGTATTCCATTCTCAAATGGCGGATATATTTCCACGGTTCGGGATTTTCAAACATCTCCCATTCAGCCCCCTCGCAATCGATCTTGGCGAGGTCGATCTGTCCGTTCAATCGATCTATAGATTGGGCCAAAGTTATTTGCGGAACGGACACGCCGCTTTTTGCTCCGGTGGTGCGGGCTTGGTTGCTATCTCCTTGCTCTTCCAGAAAAACGACTCCCTCCGCAACTCCAATAGCTTCGCAGAAAACTTCGGCGCTTGCCGCTAGGGCGTTTTGATGAAGATACGGCAGGATTCTTGGATTGGGCTCGTAACAGTGAATAGTGGATTCCGGAAAAAAACTCCGAGCAGCAAGGGCAAAAAATCCAAGATTGGCACCAATATCCAATATATTTGCCGGCTGATCGATGACTTGAGATATTCCGTAACCATCATCTAGCAAGCACATTAAAAAATCTCCGTGCGCGCCTCGTTCATCTGGTGTGGCAATATTCACAAAACTGCCAGCCAAACGCATGCACTTGGGAGTTTTGAATTCTTTGCGGCGTATGAATTTAACGCCCAAGCGTCGCGCGTTTCTTAAGCGTCTAATGTGGCCGCTAATTTTATGGAAGATGTTGGCCAAGTTATTTCAAGCCTCCACAAAATTTCCCGGAGGGGCATGCAAGGAGGCAAGGTCTGCAAGCTCAAACCCCGGAGTTGTTTTCAAAAGCAGAGAAGTTCTGGTTTTAAAGATATGAAGGCAGACTCCCTTGCCGGGGAAATGCATGTCATCGGCTCCTTGAGGCGATTGTTGTGTGGATTTGGCGGCCGATTCAGGAATTTGATCCGTAAACGGAGTCTTTTTCGTATTTGTCGCCATAGTAATAGTAATAATAGGCTGCCAGCCTTCCGGTTGGGAGTCGATTAAGAGCAAAGCCTGCCATTTTTGCGCCCGACTTTCGAAGCAGGTGAAGAGCTCGAAGAACGGCTTTGCGTGGAGTTTTTCCGGATTGGACGACGAGGATAGTCTTATGGGCAAACGGAGCAAGAACGAGCGTATCGCTAACGGCGTTGATAGGCGCGGAATCTATGATCACTCTGTCGTGGGTTTTCACCAACTCCTCAAAAAGATTTGTAATATTTGCGGAGGCTAAAAGTTCTGCAGGATTGGGGGCTTGAGTGCCAGCGGGGATAAAGTCAAGTTTTTCGACGGAAGTGGGCAGGATGATTTGATCGATGGTGGCATTGCCGCTGAAAAGGTCCGTCAGTCCAAGAGGAGTGGATTTTGAATCCAGAAGTGCTTTCTGGAGGCTTGGTCGCCGGAGGTCAGCATCGATGATGATGGTTTTCAGCCCTTGAATCGCGAAAGACGCAGCAACATTGAGAGAGGTGTAGGTTTTGCCTTCGCCCGGGACCGCACTTGCAAAAAGGATAATCCGTCTTTCTTCTTGGGGGCCAAGCATGCTAATTGAAACTCGTAGCGTCCGATACGCCTCGGCGAGAGTGGAGGCGGGAGCTTCGAGGTTGGCGATCGGGTAGTTGTCTCGCTCGGTGCCGGTGCGTTTGGATTTCTCGATCTTGATTTTCTTGTGGTTCGGAATACCTGCGAGTGCGGGGAGG
>Ga0172376_10004785_pt1 | contig 15328 bp, 15 predicted proteins | sample Lak35m_FD_121114 | JGI IMG/M metagenome (GOLD analysis project Ga0172376, IMG submission 121114) | Freshwater microbial communities from Kabuno Bay, South-Kivu, Congo - kab_092012_35m | ecosystem: Environmental > Aquatic > Freshwater > Lake | place: Democratic Republic of the Congo: South-Kivu...
GCCTGCGGTGGCGGCTTGCTGCAGAGCCTGCCCAGCTCACGGTTGAGCGCCTCGAACTGCGCCAGATGGGCCGTGCTCAGCGGCAGGCCCAGCAGCGAGGCTCCGAAGAGCAGCAGGCCACCGCAACTCGGAGCCAGCACGCCGAGCCGAAGACGATGCACGCGGCGCAGATTCTGATCAGGCTGCGCTGAGCTGGTTTCTTTGCCCTGGGTGGGCCTTCCCTGGCAGGCCGTGCTGGGGTGAGGCATGGTCGTTTCAGGACGTCACCGCTGCCGGTGCTGCTCTCATCGTGAACAGGGGCGGCGATGGCCGTCAGCCCCATGTCAACAATCGTTGGGTCCGGTTCGCGATCCGTCTATTTTTGCTGGCTTCTGTTCGCCGCGCAGGAGCTTGCGTCCTCAGCCCGAGCTGTCTCCGGGAGCGCCACCCCGCAGCGCCCTGGCGTAGGCCTGCACCTGCAGGTCGACCCCGGTGATCGCGGTGCCCACCACCACGGCATCGGCGCCCTCGGCCAGGGCGCGGCTGGCCTCGGAAGCGCTGGCGATCCCTCCCTCACAGATCAGGCTCACCCCCTCCGGCAGTTGCCGCCGCAGTGGAGCCAGCAGCTCCCAGGCCGGCGGTCGCTGCCCGGCGGTGGCTTCGGTGTAGCCGTAGAGCGTGGTGCCCACCCAGGCACAGCCGAGTTCGGCGGCCCGAAGCCCGTTCTCCAGCCCATCCACATCGGCCATCAGCGGTGCCGCGAGCTCGTCGCGGCAGCGACGGATCAGCTCCCCCAGATCCTGGTTGCCCGGCCGGATCCGTGCGGTGGCATCCAGGGCCACCACATCCGCCCCTGCCGCCCACACCGATCGGATCTCCTGCCAGCCCGGCGTGATGTACACGGGGCTGCCCGGATGGCTCCGCTTCCACAACCCCACGATCAGCGCATCGGGGCAGCGGCGGCGCACCGCGCCGATGTGCTCCGGGCTCTCCAGGCGAACACCGGCCGCGCCGTTGCGCAGGCTGGTCTCGGCCATGGCGGCGATCACCTGGGGATCACGCATAGGAGATCCCTCCGGGGCCTGCACCGAAACGATCAGAGCTCTCTGCAGGGACGAGCGGCTCAGCGGGGACGGCAGGGCGAGGGGGGACGTCTCCAAGGGGTGACTCCGCAGTGCTGGGCAGCTCTCAGCTTGCCCTGGGAAGGTCGCGATCCGGCAGCCAGGCTCCCAGCTCCGCCAGCCCCGAGGGCCGGGGGGCCGGCAGCGAGCCTTCGGTGCCGCTCTCGTCCACCAGGCTCAGCCGCTGCCGCAGCCGGGCCGCTGCCCCCGGCTCCGGGCCTTCCAGCGGCAGGATCCGGCTGGCTTCCGTGGGGGCGGGTGCGATCCAGGCGTCGGGGATCCGGGGAGACTCCCCAGCCGCGGCGAACTCGCCATGCATCCCGGCGGAAGCCCCGCCCGCCGATCCCTCCTCCACAATCGAATTCTGCTCAGAAGCCTCGTGCTCAGACGCCTCCGCCGACATCGCGGCACCCGGAAGCCAGGCGAGGCCGGCCCTGGCAGCCTCGAACAGGAAGCCGTTCAGGGCTCCGCGCAGGGCCCTCGCCGCCCCGGGGAAACGGCGGCCCAGGCTGCGGCGAGGAGGCGGCTGCTGGCTGTCCGCCTCCTCAGGCTCGAAGGCAGGATCAGGAACAGCAGGCTCGGAGCCCTTGCTGGCCAGCGGTTGGGGGGCCGCATCGGCAGGAGCGGGCGAGCTGCTGGCCTCCACCCGGAAGGAAAGGGGCTGCCGCAGGGGTGGCTCCACCGGCTCCGTCGACGCGTCGACGCCCTGGAACAGCGGGTCGATCAGCAGCTCTGCCGGGGGCTCCAGGGTCTCCAGAAGGCCGGATCCGCAGGCCAGACGTGCCGGGTCCGGAAGGGTTTCCAGCAGGGAGAAGGCCTCCTGCGGCGGCAGCTCGGCCACCTGCTCGGCAGGAAAGCTCGCCAGCATCGCCGCGATCGCCGCATCCATCTCCTCCTCGATTCTCGTGCGGAGTGCCCCGCCCGAAACGCTCGGCGCCGCTGCCTCCCCGGAGCCCTCCACCCCCCCGCCGCGCGGATCGCCGCTGCCGTTCAGCAAGGCCTCGAACCAGGCCGCCGCCTCGGCATCCGGAGCCATGCTGAGCCGGTGCTGCCGGAAACGCTCCAGCTCGGCGAGTCCGCGGCGGTGCACCCAGCCCTGGCAGATGCGCAGCGTGGCGTAGCTGTCGCGTCGGCCGATGGCCTCGAGCAGCAGGGTCTCGCTGTCGGGACGGGGAGGTGGGGTGGGCCGTGGGTGCTGTGCAGAGAGGGGCAGAGGATCCACGGCGTTGATTCAGGTGAGTTTTCGATCCAGGAGAGGCCGGATCGCCAGGAACAGTCCCGCTGCCAGGGCGGCGAGGATGGCCAGGCAGGCGGCGGTGGTGAGGGAGCCGTAGGGGGCCTCCAGCACCACCGTGCTGGCGATGCGATCGAGCGCAAAGGTGCCGGCGTAGGCCGAGCGGATCGGTTCAATCGCGAAGGTAAGGGGATTCAGGGCTGCTAGCCAGCCCAGCCAGGCCGGCATGAACGAGATCGGGGCGAGGGCGGTGCTGGCGAAGAGCAGGGGCAGGTTGGCCACGAAGATCACCGCGATCAGTTCGATGTGGCCCGGCAGGGCGAAGGCCAGGCCCAGGCTGAGGGCGGTGACCGCGAACACCAGCAGCAGCAGGGTGACCAGCACCAGCAGCAGGCCGGCTCCTCCAGGCCAGCCGTAGCCCAGCAGGGCGGCCGTGGCCACGATGGCCAGGCTCTGCACCAGGCTGAGGCTGGTGATGTAGAGCACCGAAGCCAGCACGATCGAGCTGCGGGAGCGCAATGGTGCCACCAGCAGGCGGTTGAGGAAGCCGAATTCCCGGTCGAACATCACGGGCAGGCCGGCATTGAGGGCTGCGCTGAAGGCGGTGAACACGATCACCCCAGCACCGAGGAAGCGGCCGTAGCTGCCACCGCCGGGCAGGAGGCCCGCCGGCGCCTTGGCGAACAGGGCTCCGAAGAGCACCAGCCAGATGAGGGGCTGCAGCACGCCGGCCACCAGCGTGGAGGGGCGCCGGATCAGCTGCACGAACAGGCGGCGCGTGAGGGCGAGGGTCTCCTGCCGGATTTCGGCGAAGGCCGAGGGATCCTTGCGGGTGGTGGGCAGTGGAGCGAGGGCGGGGCTGGCGCTGGTCATCGGACGTGGGTGCCTGGAGGAAGCGTGGGGGCGTGGATCGGAGGGTGGATCAGCGCATGGCCTGCTTGCGCTCGGCCTTGATGTCTCGCTGGCCGGCAACGGCAAGCTCCGCATCCTGCAGGGTGCGGCCGGTGGCCTGCAGATACACGTCGTCGAGGCTGGCGCGGCTCTGGGCCAGGGCGAAGACGGGAAGATCGGCCTCCGCCAGCTGCTGGCGCAGACGGCTGAGCACCTGCTCGTCGTCCACCACCAGGTTGAGGGAGTAACCCTGGGCCCGGTTGATCACCACCTGCCGCACGCCCGGGCAGCGTTCAAGCAGATGGCGCACGCGGCCGGCCTCCTGCTCATCGCTGAATTCCCGCACGCGCAGGGTCACCCGGTCGCCGCCGAGGGCACCCTTGAGCCCGCTGGGACTGCCCTCGGCGATCACCTGGCCCGCCTCGAGGATCGCGAGCCGGTCGGCGAGGGCATCCACCTCCTCCAGGTAGTGGCTGCTGAGCAGCACGGTGGTGCCCTGGTCGCGCAGCTGCTGGAGCACCTGCCAGATGGCGGCACGACTTTCGATGTCGAGACCCACTGTGGGCTCGTCGAGCACGAGCACCCGCGGACGGTGCAGCAGCCCTGCTGCCAGATCCAGGCGCCGTCGCATGCCGCCGGAGTAGGTGCCGCAGCGGCGGTCGATCCAGTCGGCCATGCCGAGAATGTCGATCAGTTCGCCGATGCGGGCGTCGCGGTCCGCTCGACCGAGATGGTAGAGGTCTCCCTGAAGCGCCAGAAGCTCCCTGCCGCTGAGGATCTTGTCGATCGCCACCTCCTGGGCCACGTAGCCGAGCTGCCGGCGCACCGCCCGCGGATCCGCCAGGGCATCGATGCCGGCCACCTCCACCCGGCCACTGTCGGGGGCCAGGAGGGTGCACAGGATCCTCAGGGCGGTGCTCTTGCCGGCACCGTTGGGTCCCAGCAGGCCGTACAGCTCTCCGGCTGCCACCGACAGGCTCACACCATCGAGGGCCTGCACCGGGGCCGTGCGGCGACTGGTGCCGTAGCACTTGCAGAGGTTCTGGAGCTCGATCAAGCCAGCTTCTCTCCCGGAGATTGAGCGCCTGGAATCTAGGCAGGGCTGATCCGCAGCCGCAGCCGCAGGGCCGAGCCCGGCGAGGGGGATGTCCTCACCCGCCCAGGGCAACCGCTGGCAGAAGGGTCTGCTGCGTGAAGCTGTCGAGCACGCCCTGCAGGACTGGATCGAAGGCGCCGGCCTGGGGCAGACGAGCCAGGAGCAGCAGCAGGCAGATCCCGAAGAGGTAGAGGATCGACCAGCGGAACAGGTTGCGGGCGCGCTTCGGGTCGTCCGGATCGGCCGACAGGGCCCGACTGAGCTGGATCAGCCTGGCGTTGAAGGGAAGCAGAAGCACCCCATAGAGCCATCCCCCGCTGGGGAGGGCCAGCACCCCGAGGCCGCTGAGCGCAACGGTGAACCAGCTGTAGGCGGAGATGGCGCGGCTCGTGACCACCGGACCCTTCACCACAGGCAGCATCGGGATTCCCACCGAGCGGTAGTCCTCACGCAGCAGCAGCGCCAGCGCCCAGAAATGGGCGGGGGTCCAGACCATCACCAGAGCAAACAGCCACCAGGCCTGCCAGCCCAGGCTGCCGCTGGCGGCGGCCGCCCCCACCAGCGGCGGAATCGCCCCGGCGACGCCGCCGATCACGATGTTCTGGGTGGTGCGCGGTTTGAGCAGGGCCGTGTACAGCAGCACATAGCTGCACAGCCCCAGGAGGCTGAGGGAAGCCGCCAGGGCATTCACCATCAGCACGAGCAGCAGGGTGGAGGCGGCGGTGAGGGCGATCGCCAGGGCGAAGGCACCGCTGCGCTGCAGTCGGCCCGAGGGCAGGGCACGCTGGCGGGTGCGATGCATCCGGCCATCAAGCTCCTCCTCCCACAGGCAGTTGAGAACTCCTGCCGCCGCCGCCGCCATGGCACCGCCGAGGAGGGTGGCGCCGAAGTGTGCGCCATCCAGCGGCCAGGCGGTGGTGAGCGCCATGCCGGCGGTGGTTGTGGCCAGCAGCAGGGGGATCAGCCGTGGTTTGGCCACTTCCAGCCAGGCGGGCAGCTTCACCGAGGGGCGGATCGCTGGCGAGGAGGCTGCAGCGGAGGGCTGGATTTGCTCCGGCGCCGGCTGTACGCCATCAGGCCCGGGTGCCGCGGCAGGCGGTGCCACGAGCCCATGGGGCTCACCTGCCAGACGGGCTGGGGTGCCGCCGGCGTGGGGCAGGCCGAGGCGGGGGAAGGAACGGACGCTAACCATGGGCCATCTCGGGGGTGGAAAAAGCAGGGATGGACCGGGAGGGGAGAAGGGGGGCGAGGCTGCGGCCCCAGATCGAGCCCAGCAGCGCCACGAGAATCGCGGCGGTGATCTGATGGGCCACGGTGATCAGGGGCTGTGAGAGCTCATGCCGCAGGGTGAGAACACCCAGCAGCACCTGCACCGGAGCCAGCAGGGCGAGGCCGAGGGCGAGACGCCCGAGCGGCAGCCGCTGGGGGCGGGGCAGGGCGAGTGCGGCAAGGCCAGGCAGCAGCAGACCGATCAGGGCGGGCCAGGCTCCGAGACGGTGCAGCAGGAGCCAACGGCAGGATTCGCCGCTTTCGAGGCAGAGGGAGGAGGCCCAGCGGGAGGCCATGGCTCCACCCAGGGCGCACTGGCTGACCAGCAGCAGGGTGGAGACGCTGGCGACCGGCCACCACCAGGCAGGGAGAGGCGGTTGGGAGGCGTTCCGGGAGGAGGCGAGCCCTTCAGCGCAGCCCGCCACCACGAACGCCAGCAGCAGAGCCGTGAGCAGGTGGGCCGTCACGGTGCCGGCCTCCAGAAGCCTCAGCACCGTGAGGGCACCGAGACCTCCCTGCACCGCCACGAGCAGCAACGACAGCCCCACTCCCCAGGGGAGCCAGCCGGGCAGGGCACGGCTGCGGATCAGGCTGAAGGCCATCGCCACGAGAAGGGCGATGCCCACCAGGAAGGCATCGAGGCGGTGAAACCACTCCAGAAACACCTGCAGGTTCATCTGCCGGCCAGGCAGGAGCGTGCCGTAGCAGAGAGGCCAGTCCGGACAGGCCAGACCCGCCTGCATCACGCGGGTCGCGCCGCCGATGCCCACAAGTGCCACGAGGGCCACCACGAGGTGAGCGAGCAGGGCATGCAGCGAGCGCTGCAGGGAGAGGCTCCGGCGGGAGTGGAGGTCAACGGTGACAGGCACCGTGCCGGTGGCCATGGCCGCGTTATCGATGGCAAGACAAGTTAGCGAGTTCGCTCTGATGGGCGATCCCTCACATCTCGGGCCTGAAGATGAATCAAATCTGAACTTTCACGACTTTCCTGGCCTGGGTTCAGTTCGCACATCCAGCAACCCTCCGCTCTCCATAGGCTGAACGGGTCTTTGATCACCCACGGGTTCCGGCTGTGGCCATCCCCTCCGCTCTGGTCACCCTTCTGCTCGGCATGGCCCTTGTGCTGGCTGGGCTCTGGGTGGGCGAGAACGTGTCGCTGCTGCCGCTCGACGCGAGCAGCAACGCACCGGTTTACGACAGCTTGTTTAAGGTTCTCTTCAGCATCGGTGCGATTCTTTTCCTTGGGATCGTCGGGCTGCTGGTGTTCAGCCTGGTGCGGTTTCGCCGCAGGCCCGGCGACCGCTCCGATGGGGCGCCGATCGAGGGCAATCTCCCCCTCGAGATCGTCTGGACCGCCATCCCGGCGATCGTGGTGTTGTTCGTGGGCATTTACAGCTACGACATCTACGAGCGCATGGGTGGCATGGCGCCGCTCAACGATCACTCCGCCATGCATGCCGTGCAGCCGGCCTCAGGCGCCGCCGCTGTTGCCGCCGCTCACCATCCCGGCCATGGCGATTCCATGACGCTGGCAGCCTCCGCCACCGCGGATCCGGACGCCTCCAAGCGGGTATGGGGAGGTATCGGGCTCGGTGCGGATGCCCAGGGCGGTGCTGAAGCCCCTGTGCCGGTGGATCTCACGGCCATGCAGTTTGCCTTCATCTTTCACTACCCCCAGGGCAACATCATCAGTGGTGAGCTGCATGTTCCCGCCGGCCGCCAGGTGGAACTGCGCATGGAGGCCCGCGATGTGATCCACGCCTTCTGGGTGCCCCAGTTCCGTCTGAAGCAGGACGTGATCCCTGGCCAGCCCACGGTGCTCACCTTCACGCCCACCCGCCCCGGCAGCTATCCGATCGTCTGCGCAGAGCTCTGCGGCCCCTACCACGGCGGCATGCGCTCCACGGTCGTGGTGCATGAACCCGAGGCGTTCGAGGCCTGGGTGCAGCAGAACACCCCTCCCCCCCCGCCCACGGTCGCCGACTCCGGAACCACTGCTACGGCCTGAACCGATGACCCTCGCCAATCCCTCCGATTTCCAGCCCCAGGGGCAACCCTCCCCGCCGGCCCCCTCCGCCGGCCTGCAGCCGGAAGGCTGGCTGCGCTACCTGAGCTTCAGCCTGGATCACAAGGTGATCGGGCTTCAGTATCTGGTGTGTGGCTTTCTCTTCTACTTCCTCGGCGGCGCCCTCGCCGGAGTGATCCGCACTGAGCTGGCCAGCCCGATCAGTGATTTTGTGGCCCGGGACACCTACAACCAGGTGCTGACGCTGCACGGCACGGTGATGATCTTTCTCTGGATCGTCCCCGTGGTGAATGGGGGATTTGGTAACTACCTCATTCCCTTTTATGTGGGTGCGAGGGACATGGCTTTTCCACGGCTCAATGCTGTGGCTTTCTGGCTGATTCCCCCCGCTGGTCTGCTGCTGATCTCCAGCTATTTCCTGCAAGGAGGCGCCGCCCAGTCTGGCTGGACCGCCTACCCGCCTCTCAGCATCACCACCCCAGCCCTGGGGCAGGTGCTCTGGATCCTGAGCGTGCTGCTGCTCGGAGGCAGCTCGATCTTCGGGGGGATCAATTTCATCGCCACCATTCTCAAGCTGCGGCGGCCTGGGCTGAAACTGATGCAGCTGCCCATGTACTGCTGGGCCATGCTCGGAACCAGCCTGCTGGTGGTTCTCTCGACGCCGGTGCTGGCGGGCACCTTGATCCTTCTCAGCTTCGACATCATTGCCCATACCGGTTTCTTCAATCCGGCCCTGGGCGGCAATGTGGTGGTCTACCAGCACCTCTTCTGGTTTTACTCCCACCCGGCTGTCTACATCATGGTGCTGCCCGCCTTCGGGCTGGTGAGCGAGATTCTTCCCATCCATGCCCGCAAGCCGTTGTTTGGCTACACCACGATGGTCTATTCGATCATGGGCATTGTGGTGCTGGGTCTGGTGGTGTGGGCCCATCACATGTTCACCAGCGGCACGCCCCCTTGGATGCGCCTGTTCTTCACGATCGCCACGGCCTTCATCGCCGTGCCCACCGGCATCAAGTTCTTCAATTGGCTCGCCACCCTCTGGGGCGGCAAGATCGCCCTCAACAGCGCCATGCTGTTTGCCTGTGCCTTCATCGTGAACTTCGTCTTCGGCGGCATCACGGGCGTTGCCCTGGCCCAGGTGCCGTTCGACATCCACGTTCATGACACCTATTTCGTGGTTGGCCATTTCCATTACATCGTTTATGGCGGCACCGTGTTTGTGATCTTCAGTGCTGTCTACCACTGGTACCCGAAATTTACCGGTCGCATGCTCAATGAGGATCTCGGGCGGCTGCACTTCCTGCTCACCTTTGTGGGTTTCAATCTCTGCTTCGCTCCCCAGCACTGGCTCGGCCTCAACGGCATGCCGCGCCGCGTCGCCGAATACGACCCTTCCTTCACCACCTGGAATCAGGTGAGCAGTGTGGGCGCCCTGCTGATGGGCCTCAGCACGCTCCCCTTCCTGATCAATGTGGTGGTCAGCGCTTATCGCGGCACCATCGCTGGCGACAATCCCTGGAACGCCCTCACGCCGGAGTGGCTTACCAGTTCGCCGCCCCCGGTGGAAAACTGGATCGGCGAAGCCCCTCTCGTCACCCATCCCTACGGATACGGCACCCCCACCGACCGGATCGATCTGAATGTGGCCACCGGTAAGGAGCTCTGGGTCGGTCCCGATCGCTGATCCCGCTCCTGCTTTCCCCCCTGGGCAGCCTGTCTTTCCTGCTCCGGCCCCCAACGCCCACCGCACCTGATCCCCCACGATGACCAGCCTCGCTCCCGGCAGCAGTGATTCCACCTCTCTCGCCGCCGTGGCCGTGGCGGAGACGGCGGCTGATTCCCATGGGCACGACCAGCACGGAGAGCACGCTGATGCCCGTCTCTTCGGCCTCGCCACCTTTCTGGTGGCCGATGGCATGACCTTCGCCGGCTTCTTCGCCGCCTATCTCACCTTCCGCGCCGTGAATCCGCTGCCGGAGGGATCCAGCTACGAGCTCGAGCTGGTGCTGCCGGCCATCAACACGGTGCTGCTGCTGGTCAGCAGCTACACCTTCCACCGGGCCGGTCGGGGCCTGCTGCGCGGGGATCACCCCTCCTGCCGGCTCTGGCTGCTCGTTTCCGCGGCCCTTGGTGCCGCTTTCCTGGCAGGCCAGATGGTGGAGTACTTCAACCTGCCCTTCGGTCTCACCGACAATCTCTTCGCCAGCACCTTCTACGCCCTCACCGGCTTTCACGGTCTGCACGTGACCCTCGGTGTGATCTGCATCCTGATCGTCTGGTGGCAGGCCCGCGCCGGCGGCAGGGTCAGCAGCGCCTCACCCTTCGGCCTCGAGGCGGCCGAGCTCTACTGGCATTTCGTCGACGGAATCTGGGTGATTCTCTTCGGAATCCTCTATCTGCTCTGATCCCTTTCCCAGTCGGGCCCGCAAGAGTACCGGCCGGAACCTTGCCGAACCCCAGCGGGATTGGTCACAATTCCGTCAAGGTTTTTCGGCTGATCAGGCCAATGGCAACCCATCGATCAATCACGGAGGGCCAGGATGGCACCGGCATCCCCGAGGCACCGCTCGAGGGTGCCGCACTCCTTGATCGCGCCCGGGCGCTGAGCAACCGCCCGGAAGACCAGATCGCCCGTGCCTGCGGCTATGTGGGGCCTAGTGGACGGGTGCTCAAGAAGAGCTTCTACCGCGCCCTGGTGGCCGCCAAGGGCTACAGCGTGCCCTCGGCCGCCGGCCCTGCTTCCCACGGCAAGGGCCGGCAGGCCGATTTCCGCACCCGCGTGCATGGCAACGGCAATCTGCTGATCGGCCAGGCCTACACCCGCCGCATGGGCTTCGAACCAGGCCAGGAGTTCCGGATCGAGCTGCACCGGGAATCCGGCTCGATCTGGCTGTCGCCGCTGCCGAACGGATCGAACTGATCGATCCGCGGGCCTGCGTTTCTGGCCTCCTGCCCAGCAGGCCTGCGGCCGTGTTGGTGGATCAGGCCCCTGCTTCATCCGGGCCCTGCTTCACCCGGCCACTGTGGAAGCTGGCGCTGAAGGTGAGCAGGTCGAGGCCGCTGAACAGAAAGCTGATCCCCACCAGCGTGCCCAGCACCCAGAGCAGGCTGAGCTGCTTCATCGTGAGGATCAGCAGCCCCAGGATCAGGGTGACCACGCCATTGGTGAGGCCCCAGCCCCAGCCCTTCACCTGGCGGTTGGAGAGCGCCACCACGGCGGCCACGGCTCCCTCCACCAGAAACACCACCCCGATCGCCAGGGCGAGGGCCGCCACCTGACGGGCCGCTCCGGCGGGTCCGCCTGCGATCTGCCGCGCCATCCACAGCCCGCTGACCAGGAAGAGGGTGGCGATGGTGAGCCGCCAGAAGCTGATCGCCCGGCTCAGCCGTGGCGCCCTGGCGAGGGTGTTGACCCAGCCCACCACGCCTCCCACGAGGAAGCCGATGGCCACCACGGCCGTGACCCAGAGCGAGGCGAGAGCGGGAAAGATCAGCGCCAGGGCGCCCAGCACCAGCATCAGTACCCCCTCGGCCAGGGTGAAGGTGCGCAGCGAGGCACTGTCTCGGGCGAGCCGCCCGGGCTCGCCTGGGGTGCTGACCAGTTCGGAGAGCTCGGGGGACATGGGGATGGACAGGCTGCGCCATGGACCCTAGGCAGGGTGAGCGCCTGCGGCCACCGGACATCGGCGGCAGCTCCTCAGCTCCAGCCGTGTTCGGCGAGCCAGCCGGCATCGAGAGCGGGCGCTCCGTCTGGAGGGGCGATCCGGCTCTGGAGAAGACGTTCTGTGTAGCGGGCCAGCAGATCCGCCTCGAGGTTCACCAGATCGCCCGGGCGCCGATGCTGCAGCGTGGTGGAGGCCCAGGTGTGGGGGATCACCGCGATCCAGAACGCGGCCCCATCCGCTGGGGCTGGCGGCTGCAGCGATGACGCCGTGACCGCCCGGGCTGCCGAGGCGGGGGATCCGGCGGCGAGGCCGGCCACGGTCAGGCTGATGCCATCCACCGCCACGCTGCCTTTCTCGCAGATGAACCGGCCCCAGGCGGGGTCCTGCCAGCGGATGGCAAGCCTCCAGGAGGCCTGCAGCCTTTCGATGCCGCTCACCTCCCCGAGACCGTCCACATGGCCGCTGACCAGATGCCCCCCGAGCCGGTCGCTGAGCCGCAGGGCCGGTTCGAGGTTCACGGCCTGCCGGGCAGCGGCGCGGGCCGCCAGGGTGGTGCGGGCCAGGGTCTCCTCGCTCACATCGGCGCGGAACCCGTCGGCCATCCGCTCGGCCACCGTGAGGCAGACACCGTCGACGGCGATGCTGTCGCCGATCTGCAGCACAGCCAGGGCATCCGGGGCCGGCAGCCGTATCCGCACGCCGGCAGGGCAGCGCTCCAGCCGGCCCACGGCCTGCACCAGTCCGGTGAACATGCCCCAGGCCCTGCACTGTGGCCATAATCGTGGCAGGGGCAAGGGCGAGAGCCTGGAGGGCAGCCGGGATGGTGGAGATGCGTGTCGCCGGGATCGCCCTCGATGCCGCCAGTCGCAGCCCGATCGTGCTGCTGCGCGATCCCTCCGGCCGCCGCCAGGTGCCGATCTGGATCGATCAGAGCCAGGCACAGAACATCATGGCCGGCCTCCAGCGGGAGCGGCCGCCGCGGCCCCTCAGCCACGACCTGATGGTGAGCCTGCTCGAGGCCGGCGGGCTGCGGCTGGATCGGGTGATCATCCACGCCATCGAAGACAACACCTTCCGCGCCGTGCTCAAGCTGCAGCGTGGCGAGGAGCCGGCGGCGGAGGTGGATGCGCGGCCCAGCGACGCCATTGCCCTCGCCCTGCGCACCGGGAGCGCCATCTGGATGCTGGAGGAGGTGGTCGCCGACGCCTCGATCCCGGTGGATGCTGAGGCGGATGCGGAGGATCAGGAGGATTTCCGCCGCTTCCTCGACCGCACCAGCCCGGCTGAACTGATCCGCCACCTGCAGCGTGGCGAGGGGGCCGCGCCGCCGCCGGCGGCGGACGGGGAGGATGCGGCCGGGGGTTCTGCTCCAGGATCCGGGGAGTCGCCCGCCGACAGCGCCGATGAGCGAGACAGCGCCGGGCCCTGAGCTCCGCGATCCCACGGAGCGGTTTCCCGGAGAGCGGCAGAGTGGCCCTCCGGCCGGATTGGACCAGGCGGGGCAGCGTGCGGCGCGGCGACCCTTCGGCCGGGGCCGATCCGTGTCCCTCTTCACGCTCGGCACGATGCGGGCCCTTGAGAGTGCTGCGAGCCTCGCCGCCGTGCTCGATGCCGCCGTGGCTGTGGGCATCAACCACATCGAGACCGCCCCGGCCTACGGCCCGGCGGAGGCCTTTCTCGGAGAGGCCCTTGCAGGCCTGGGCCAGCGGGATCCCGAGAGCCGTGCCGACCTGCTGATCACCAGCAAGCTGCTTCCAGGGGCCGGTGCCGGCCTGGGAGCGGCGGACGGGCTGCGGCAGATCCGGGGCAGCCTCGGGCGCCTCGGCCTTCAGCGGCTCGACAACCTGGCGGTGCATGGCCTCAACACGCCGGAGCATCTGCACTGGGCCCTGCGCGGCGGCGGCGCCGAGCTGCTGGAGGCCGCTCTGGCGGAGGGCCTGGTGGGCCAGGTGGGCTTCTCCAGCCATGGAGACAACGACCTGATCGAGGCGGCGCTGGCCAGCGGACGCTTCAGTTTCTGCAGCCTGCACCTGCATCTTCTCGACCCGGCCCGCCTCCCCCTGGCCCGGCAGGCGCTGGCGGCAGGCCTCGGTGTGATGGCGATCTCCCCCGCCGACAAGGGAGGCCGCCTCCAGGCCCCCTCAGACACCCTGGTGGCGGACTGCGCCCCCTTCGCTCCCCTGGAACTGGCCTACCGCTACCTGCTCAGCGAAGGGATCAGCACCCTCACCCTCGGGGCATCCAGACCGCAGGATCTTCTCTGGGCCGGGCGACTCGCCTCGGCCGACGGCCCCCGCAGCGCCGCCGAGGAGAGGGCCCTCGTGCAGCTCGCCGCTGCTGCCGCGGAACGCCTCGGTGCCGATCGCTGCGGCCAGTGCCGCGCCTGTCTGCCCTGCCCCTCGGACGTGCCGATCCCCTCGCTCCTGCGCCTGCGCAACCTGGCGCTCGGGCACGACCTGGTGGCCTTCGCGCAGGAGCGCTATGGGCTGATCGGCCGCGCCGGCCACTGGTGGGAGGCGCAGGACGCCTCGGCCTGTGCCCGCTGCGGCGATTGCCTGCCCCGCTGTCCCCATGGGCTGCCGATCCCCGAACTGCTGGCGGATACCCACCGCCGCCTTGCGGCGGCGCCGCGGCGCCGCCTCTGGGGGTGAGCCGAATCACGCCCTCGAATGGCGGTTCCATCCCTGCCGCTCGCCGGAGCGCCTGGGGTCCATGGTCTTGGAAGGCCGGGCTTCAGCTTGCGCCGGCCGGGGCCGCGGCGCCATCCCAGATCGCCTGCAGCCGCGCCCGTTCCCCGCTGCCCAGAGGAGGCAGGTCGCGCCAGCGTGCCCGCACCGCCGCGGGAGGCAGCAGCAGAGCCCGCTGCGCTGCCGGGAAGCGGGCCAGAGCGGCCGTGAGAGCCGCCTCGGGCAGGGGCGGCACCCAGCCCGCCGCCAGCAGGCTGGTGAGCAGGGGCGGCTCCAGGGGCTCAGCCAGCCAGTCGAGCGGAGCCTCGGGTGCTCCCGCCGGGCTGAGCAGCAGATTCCAGCTCAGCGGGCCGCCCTGCGGCGGCACCACCACCGCCAGCCTGGGATCGCGGCGGAGCAGCGGCATCACGCGCTGGCGGGGCAGAACCGCGGCTTCGGCATGGCCGTCGAGCAGGAGACTCAGGCCGTCGCGGTCGTCGTGGGCGAGCACCTGGGCCCGCAGCTGGCGCACCCTGCCGGGATCCTCCTCCATCAGAGCCAGGCACACCCGTGGCGAGGCGGGCAGCACCAGCCGTCCCCGCAGGCTCGGATCGAGCAGCAGGTCCCAGCCCTCGCCGCCGCGGCGGGCCAGATCGGGCCGGTCGCGCAGCACCAGCACCCAGGGGTTCAGCGACCAGGGGAAGGCCACGGCGGGAGCCTCGCGGCTGCCGAACAGGCGGGCCACCGGGGCGGCCCGGGGATCGAGACGCTCCAGCAGGGCGGCGGTGCCGATCGGCTGAAGGGCCGTCGCGGGAAGGCCGGTGGCCCAGCCATCGCTCAGCTGGAGGAGCGCGGGCGGCGGGACGGTCTCCGCCCTCCGGCCAGGCAGCGTTCCGGTGGTGGCTGCGAGCACCGCTGCCGGATCATCGAGCAGCAGCACCTGCCAGGCCCTCGGCAGCCGGGAGGTCCAGGCGGCGGGCAGATCGCCACGGGTGCCCAGCAGGCGGGGGCCCGTGCCGCCGCATCCCCCCAGGCCGAGGGCGGCGAGGGAGAGACCGGCTGCGGTGCCCAGCCGCAGCAGCCGGCGGCGGGAGAGAGGCGGGGGATCAGCCATCGCCGGACCGTAGGTCGCCGGCCGCGGGAACGTGGGGGTCTGCGGGAGCCGAAGCCCTCTGCGGCGCTGCCGGTGCCAGGCTGCAGGCCGGCGGTGCCGCAGCCGCGCCGAGAAGGGTCGTGCAGGCCCGGTCGCAGGCCAGAGCGAGGCTGGCCGGCGTGCGGCCCGCCAGCTCCCAGAGGATCGCCAGCCCTCCGGCACCCACGCCCTCCTTCACGTAGCCGCGCTCGTAGTCGGCCAGGGCCGGATGCACGGGCCCGTGGA
>Ga0172376_10004787_pt1 | contig 15327 bp, 13 predicted proteins | sample Lak35m_FD_121114 | JGI IMG/M metagenome (GOLD analysis project Ga0172376, IMG submission 121114) | Freshwater microbial communities from Kabuno Bay, South-Kivu, Congo - kab_092012_35m | ecosystem: Environmental > Aquatic > Freshwater > Lake | place: Democratic Republic of the Congo: South-Kivu...
ATTGAAATCGGGCGACGCTCATGCTTAGCAAGCCAGGGGGTTAGCAAACCAGAGAGCTAGTGCGATCGCCCTGACATTCGCTACAATCCCTTTGCCCCATTGCCGACCCCTCAGCCGTGACCCCACCCCAGCCTGCTACCCAGTCTCGCAAAGCCGATCACCTGAGAATCTGCCTGGAGGAGGCGGTGCAGTGCGACCAGGTGAGCACCGGCCTGGAGCATTATCGGTTTCAGCATTGCGGCCTGCCAGAGCTGGACTGGGCCGATCTGGATATCAGCACCACCTTCCTGGGGCACCGGCTGGGGGCGCCCCTACTAATCTCCTCCATGACCGGCGGTACCCCCCTGGCCCAGGAGATTAACCAACGCCTGGCCCGGGTGGCCCAAACCTACGGCTTGGCCATGGGGGTCGGCTCCCAGCGGGTTGGGGTGGAAACACCGGAGCTGATGGCCACCTTCCAGGTGCGATCGCAGGCTCCAGAGGTATTTTTGCTGGCCAACCTGGGGGCGGTGCAACTCAACTATCGCTACGGCCTGGACCAGTGCCGCCAGGTGTTAGACCAGTTGCAGGCCAATGCCTTGATTTTGCACCTCAACCCCCTGCAGGAGGCGGTACAAACCGGGGGAGACACCAACTTCAAGGGGCTACTCCATAAAATTGAACAGGTCTGTCGGGCCCTGCCGGTGCCGGTGGTGGTCAAGGAGGTCGGTAACGGCATTGCCGCCCCCCTGGTGCGCCGGCTATTAGAGGCGGGGGTGGCGGCGGTGGATGTGGCCGGGGCCGGCGGCACCTCCTGGGCCCGGGTGGAGAGCCAGCGAGCCCAGGATCCGATCCAGCGGCGGCTGGGGGAAACCTTTGCCGATTGGGGCATTCCCACCGCCGAGTGCATTGTGGCGGCCCGTCAGGTGGCCCCCCACCTACCCCTGATCGCCTCGGGGGGCCTGCGCAATGGTCTGGAGATCGCTAAGGCCATTGCCCTGGGGGCGGATCTGGCTGGTTTGGCCTGGCCTTTTTTGCAGGCGGCCCACCAGTCTGAGGCGGCGATCGCCCAACTGGTGGACAGCCTGATGGTGGAAATCATGACGGTGTTGTTTTGTACAGGACAGCGGCGCTTACTGGGCCTGCGTCAGTCAGGGGTATTGCAACTACTTTAGGCTCTTAAATCTGGATTCGACTTCAATTTCGGTTGAGTGGGAGTATGCCACCGCTACAGTGACTAAACCCGAGGGGGCAGCCGAGGCAGAGAACGAAGAGGACAGTGGTGAAGAACCGATTCCGATTGAAATTTGTCGAGGCTATTCCCGAGATCACCAACCGGATTTGAAGCAGTTCTTGCTCATCCTGGTGTGTAGTGCCGATGGGGGCGTCCCGCTGTGGTTAAACGTAGCCAGTGGCAATCGCAATCAGTGATAGACCTATCATTGGAGTCTTGGTCACTCATTGGAGTCTTGGTCACGGCGATGGAGGAGGTGCCCCACATTGTAGAACAGGGTAGCGGCATAGAGGGCCAGCAGGGAAGACGTCGACCCCTTATCAGGACTATACTAATGGCTTAGATTGAGACCAACAGGACCGGATGCACCCTATCTAGACCGCTAACCTTCTCCAACTGACTACATATTTGATTGACATGGTGCTCACTGGTATGGTGGCTTAGGAAGTAGCTATGAGCTCGTTCAGCCATTTGTTGCGCAATCTCAGGGTTAGAAAGCAAGTAATCGATAGCCTCTTCGAGAGCCTTTACATCTCCAGGCTTAGTGTCCAGGATTAAACCCTTTTCCACAAAATCTATGGTTAAGCCCACATTCTCAGTCATGATCACCGGCTTGCTGCAGGCTATCGCTTCCATTAAGACTGTTAAACCAGCGGAGTAGTTATTTTGCAAAAGACTAATAACAACGATATCGGCGCTACGATAGAGATTACGTAACTCAACAAAATCAAAGTACCGAATCTCCATATTTGCTGGAACTGGGTTTGGCATGTTCCGACGTTGCTGAGGAGAAGCGTTGGGGGAAAATGCACAGATTTTCACATCAAGGGCCTTTTCCTGAGTAGCCAGGGCCAGGGTAAGGTAATCACGTTGTTCTAAACCAGCACTAGCTATAAGAGGACGACCCGTAGAAAGTTTTCCACATCCTGGGGTAAAGAAATTAGCGTCGGTCTGTTCAGCAACAACAAATACCTGAGCCCCTGGCACTAGATGAGAGATGACATTAGCCTTCTGTTTATCCGTGACTGTGAATAATTTAATTGACTGACCCAGGTTTAATAGCTTTATCAGTCCCTGGAACCTGGGTCGCTGAGGCGCCATCACGTGGATAACCAGCTTTAGGGGGTGGGATTTTAATTTTGCCAGTATAGCTAGGGGCAGACCAACATCTTCACCAGAGCAATAAACAGTATCATCCTGACCTAGCTCATTGATGAGTCGCCGAGCCAGGACCCAATGTTCTGGCTTACCTACTATCTTAGATAGGAGTTTGTCGAGGGACGTTATACCTTCTTGGTAGGGCTGATGAATCTTAGCCCCTAGCGTCTCAGCGATCTGATAAACCGTATGGCGTGGACCCTGATCAGCTTCGGCACGAGTCAAGAAGGCATCAAAGTCAAATACACAACTTGTAATCAAGTGAAAAGTCATAATATTTACGTCGTTTACGTCGAATTAGCTACGTCGAATTAGCTGATCTTGAGCTGTCTTATCGGGACATTGACTACAGCAAATCACCAATAATCAACAATTTATTCAAAAAAATATAGCATTAGAGCATGGTAAGCCCAGGCACTGATTAGGGGAAGTAGATAAACCTCATATTTACTCAAACTTAACTAAGCTTCCCACTAGCTCCAATACTCTTCTGAAGATATTGCAGGATTGGTTGCCAAGTCACTACGGCAACTTGGCGTAAAGGTTCACTTCCCTCCCTGCCATCATGCCAATAAACTCCAGGTTTTTTAAGTCCTCTAGGGTGGCAAATGGGTAATACTAGCGCTTAGCGACTAGGTGTGGTGATGGGGGAGTCTGCCCCGGTGCTTGGCTCTGGCATAATAGGGGAATTGCTCTGTTCAGGTAGCTATGGTTCCCAGTTCTCCTTCCCCTAGCCCAGCGGCCACAAGGGGCAGGCTAGCTATGTCAAGGCTTAGCGTCTCCTCCGGGTTGATGGTGATTGGCCTGGTGATCAGTCTGGGGTTTGTGATCGTTGCCCTGCTTTCCCCTAGTTTGCAGGGTTGGGGTCTGATCCAAGATCCCGGCGCCGCTCTGCAAAATCCTATTCATCAGACCCCTAACCTGAATCATTGGTTTGGTACTACACGACAGGGCTACGACGTATTTGCTCGTACCCTATTCGGTAGCCGAGCTGCTTGGCAAGTGGTGGTTCTAGCCACGGTGCTGAGCCTGGCGATTGGGGTGCCCCTTGGTCTGGTGAGTGGCTACCTGGGCGGCCCCCTGGACCGAGCCCTGGTTTTTTTGATGGATACGATCTATACATTGCCAGGGTTGCTACTGTCAGTTACCCTGGCTTTTGTGGTAGGACGAGGGGTAGTGAATGCATCGATCGCCCTTAGTATTGCCTATATCCCACAGTACTTCCGGGTGGTACGTAACCACACCGTTAGTGTAAAAACCGAGCTTTTCATTGAAGCGGCTCAGGCCCTGGGGGCCTCCACCTGGGCTGTGCTGACCCGTTACCTGATGATGAACGTGATCCAGAGTGTGCCGGTGCTGTTTACCCTGAATGCCGCCGACGCCATCTTAGTGCTGGGGGGGCTCGGGTTTTTAGGCTTGGGTTTACCGGAACAGGTGCCGGAGTGGGGAGCGGATATTCGCCAAGCTCTGGATGCCCTGCCCACCGGCATCTGGTGGCCGGCCCTGTTCCCTGGCTTAGCCCTCACCCTGATGGTGACCGGTCTATCTCTGGTGGGGGAGGGGCTGAACGAATTGGGCCGACGGTCTGTCAGAAAAGATACTTAACTCGCCTTCCCCAAGGTATCTTACCCGCCCAGGCGCCAACCAGCTCTGTATCCTACTCTGTCGGAGCATGAAGAAATTTAGATGTCTCTGGTCACCTGCTGTAAGGCTATAGCTGGCCGTGCCAGGAAAGGGTTTGCTGTGCACTGTCGGGCCCCAGGGAGCGGGTGACCACCAACTCCAGCCGAATATCAGCCCCCTGGATATCCCTCAGGTCCAGGGGTAAGCGCCCCAGGGATAGCTCAAACCGGTAGAGTGAGACACCCCATTGCTCAGTCCTACCCCCCAGCGCCTGGCTGTATGAGTTTCAGGCTGTCCTTGGCAAGGGGGGGTGAGGGGGGATGTTCACATCGCAATTCACCCGAGTGAAATCCGCTATAGTGAAAAACTGTCAATTGACAATTGATTAATCAGAATGCGTAAAAGCTCTTCTAAGTCGGCGGGTACACGATAGAGATCGAGATCTTGAGTGATTGTACGCGACTGACGATCAAATTGTCCAAATTGCCAAATATTACCGGTTGAAATTGCGCCCCGCATCAGGGGGTGATCGGATTCGACCCATTGATCGAGGGCAATGAGTTCAGTTGCAAGCTGAACAAAGCCTCGTTCCAGATCTTCATTTTTTGCCTCGATTACTAGGAATATTTGATGGTTCTGCAGCAGATAGTCTAGGGTGCCTTTGAGTTGGTTACTGACGGCAACCGGATACTCGACATCGAGGGTGGCTTGGGTGTAATGCAATATGTCGGTCAAGACGGGGGCGATTAGAAATTCCCGGCGAGCCATTTCGCTGGTCAGGCTAAGGCGAGGTAGGCTTTCTTCAATGCGGGTTTTAAGATCGGCCAGACGATCGAGGGAACCTTTATACTGAGCCAATTGCAGGGAGCGGCGTTGTAGGGTAACGCCGAAGTAGGCGAGGATATCTTGGGGGGCGAAGTTGAGTTTAAAGTAGTCTGCAAAGGTGTAGGATTGATCGGGCTGAATGATGGCTGTTCTTGGCATAGTTAGTAATTAAGAATAGAGAATTGTCAATTACTTTACTTGTTTTGATGATGGAGACTAGGAGTTTTAGAAGTTCGGTGAGATCGTTTTTTAGGCTAGGGTAATGTTTGTCTTCCAGGTATTCGGTTTTGTGGAGGAGGTCTAGCCAGTAGTCTGTTTCTAGACGTTGTAGCCCTGCCCTTTGTCTTGAATCAATGTACCCATTATGGCTATGGAATAGGAAAGATGTCTAACCCTGTGGTACTAAGCAACACCTGGGAAAAAACCCTGAACACCCTGGCCGCTAACCAGGGTGTTCTCACCGATCGGCGCTATGGTCCTCAGGCAGGATGACTGACCTTTACACCCTGTCTCCCCAGGAGAATCGCCAAGCAATCAGGGGTCAGAAGGTCAGATCCAGGCTGCTGCCGTTGCTGGCCAGTTGGTTAAACTAAGGGAACCTGGGGGTAGCGATCGCCCTGAGATCGGCCCGATCTCGAGTTGTCTAAACACCGGGGTACATCATAAAGATCAAGATTGGGCTCAATGGCATCGCCGGGGACGGGGGAACCCCAGCTAAGAAGATGTCTCCCCCATCCATACCCCTGGCTTGGTCGGTATCGGCACCAACTGATTTGTTGCCCCATCCCACAGAATGAACTTGGAACAGTGGAACAGATCGCCAAGCCCCAGGGTAGTCACCTGGGACAGCAGGTGACAATTGGCCTGATGACAGGCCGCCAGATTATAGTTGGGGATTTTTTCTGACAGGTGGTGAATGGTGTGGTAGCTAATATCGGCGGTAAACCACTTCAGCAGCGGCGGCAGATCCAGGTAGCTGCTGCCCTCAACGGCCCCGCGTACATAGTCCCAATCCGCAGTGCTGTGGGCATAGGCGCCTTCAAAGTTGTGCTGCACAAAAAAAACGCCGATGAAGATAGCCCCAGCCAGGGTCATCACGGTGGCATAGAGACTCCAGAATAGCCCTGGTCCCATAGCATAGCTCAACAGCACCCAGCTAGCCACCACACAAAGGTTGTTCAGCAGCACATCCCAAAACTCTGCCTGGGTCTGCCAGTACTTAGAACGGGAATCAGAAAACATCCTCCCGAGATTTCTGAGGCCATCGGTTTTCAGGTGAGCCCAGCCATGGCCGATAAACTCAAAAAACCCCAAAACTAAGGTCAGCCGAGGCTGAATGACGAGGTAGAAAAACCCTCCCGGCAGGGTCATAATTGGCTGCCGCAGCAGGCCATAGAGTCTTTGGGCAAGGGGGCTGAGCTGGGCAAACTCCTCGGTGGATAGAAAGTCGGCAATGCCGCGATACCGCTGCCAGTCGCCATTGGTTTTGTGGTGGTAGGCATGATCCCTCGACCAGGCGTATTGGGGGATGCTGTTAATCACCCCCAGCCCAAAACCAACCCCTCGGTTCACGCCCTTAGAGCGAAACAGGGAATAGTGACCGCAGTCGTGCATTAGGGAAAAGCAGCGCAACAAAAACAACACCATCAAGGCAACTATGGGCGGCAGCAGCCAGAGGGAGATCGAGGCCGCTTTGGCCGCCAAGACCCACAGCCCCAGGTAGGGCAGCACCGTGTTGAGAATTTGCGTGGTGGCACGGAGATCGCTGCGCTGCATGTAGGGCGTTAAAACAAAATCTGACGTTTTGACCATGGTGTTAGGGTTTGCTGTTGTTGAAACCTATGGGAAACCGGAGTTTCACAAGGATTAAGGGTACTGAAGGCAAGGCTAAGGGTGACGCTCAAAATATTAAATCCTAAGCACCTCAGCCCTGCCTCTAAGTCTAGCGCCTCGACCTGACTTAAATCTTCTGGGACCATGACGACCTCTACCACAAATTTGAGCAGTGCTGGGCAGGAACTGCTCCCCAGCCGCCAAGTGTTAGGGAGGCGAAAAGCCTGGTCGTCCCGGCCCTGGGGCTAGGAATCGGGGCAATAGCTGGGGGATAAAAACACCAACCTAAGCCCCCCCGACCCCGCCTAATCCACCCCGTCAATGGGGGCAAAGCCCTGGCGCTGGATATTTTCGCTAACGTGGCGGGGTTCCAGGAACTGCACCAGGTAATCGGGCCCCCCGGCCTTAGACCCCACCCCAGACATCTTGAACCCCCCGAAGGGTTGGCGGGCCACGATCGCTCCAGTGATGCCCCGGTTGATGTAGAGGTTGCCCACCGCCAGCTGCCGCTGCACCCGTTCAATGTGGGAGGGGGTGCGGGAGTAGAGGCCACCGGTGAGACCGTAGTCGGTGTCGTTGGCGATCACCAGGGCCTGGTCAAAGCTCTCCGCCTTGATCACCGCCAGCACCGGGCCAAAGATCTCCTCCTGGGCGATGGTGGCCTGGGGGTGCACCTCAGTAAAGATGGTGGGCCCCACAAAGTAGCCCTCGGCGGGGCAGTCCAGGTTGAGGGCCAGGGTGGCCTCCTCCTTACCGGTTTCAATGTAGGCCTGAATCTTCTGCTGGGCGTTTTGATCAATTACTGGCCCCACCTTGGTGCCGGGCTGGGCCGGGTCCCCCACCGGTAGCGATCGGGTAGCCTCCACCAGCCGCTGGACAACGCTATCGTAGACCGAGGCCAGCACAATCACCCGGGAGCAGGCAGAACATTTCTGGCCGCTGTAGCCAAAGGCGGAGTCCACCACCCCCTGCACCGCCTGATCCAGATCGGCACTACCGTCAATAATGATGGCGTTCTTACCCCCCATCTCCGCCACCACCCGCTTCAGGTGGCGCTGCCCCGGTCGCCACTGGGCCGCCTCGGCGTAGATCCGGCAGCCCACCTCCCGGGATCCGGTGAAGGCGATCAGATGCACCGCCGGATGCTGCACCAGGTGGGCCCCCACGGTGGACCCCCGAGCCGGCAAGTACTGAAATACCCCGGGGGGAAAGCCAGCGGCGATCAGAATTTCTGCCAGTTTGGCGGCGATCACCGCCGAGGGTTCCGCCGGCTTGAGGATGGTGCAGTTGCCGGTGACCAGGGCGGCCACGGTCATGCCGGTGGCGATCGCCAGGGGGAAGTTCCAGGGGGAAATCACCACCGCAATGCCCCGGGGGAAATAGTGGTAGCGATTGGTTTCCCCGGGGTAGTCGTAGGCATAGCCCTGGCCCAGGCGTTCCATTTCCTCGGCGTAGTACCGGCAGAAGTCGATCGCCTCCGACACCTCTGGGTCCGCCTGGGCTAGGGGTTTGCCCACCTCATAGACCATCCAGGCGTTGAGTTCGTGGCGGCGGCTTGCCATGATGTCGGCGGCCCGCCGCAGCAGGGCGGCCCGCTCCGCCACCGGGGTGGCCGCCCAGGCGGGGAAGGCGGCCTGGGCAGCAGCGATGGCCTGATCGGCCTGGGCTTGACTGGCCAACCCCAGCCTGCCCACCAGTTGGCCAGGGTGAGCCGGATTCACCGAGTCCACCGTGGTGTCGGTGCTCACCGCCTGGCCATTGATGATCGGCTGGTAGCGCAGCCCCAGCTGCCCCCGCACCGTTTCCAGGGCCGCCGCCGCCGCCCCCCGCTGGCTAGCCTGGGAAAAGTCCGTGTCCGCCACGTTGGCAAAGGGGCAATCGGGGATCTCAGCCTCCCCGTCCCCCCCCGACAGCACTGGTGGGGCCAGCAGTTGATCCACCGGTACCTGCTCCTGGCTCTGTCGCAGGAAGGAGCTATTGGCGGTGTTTTCCAACAGGCGGCGAATCAGGTAGGACATGCCCGGAATCAACTCCCCAAAGGGAGCGTAGACCCGCACCCGAAACCCCTGCTCCGCCAGGGTTTTGGCCAGTTTGTCCGCCATCCCGTAGAGCACCTGCAGCTCAATGCAGCGTTTGGGGATGGCCAGTTGGGTGGCGATGGCCATGGCCATCGCCTGGGACCGCACATTGTGGCTACCAATGGCGGCGTAGAGGTGGTCATGGTTTTCCAGCAGGAGCTGGGTCATGCGCTCAAAGTTGGCATCGGTGGAGGACTTCTGGCTATAGACCGGGTTGGGCCAGCCATGCTGGCGGGCGGTGATAGTTTCCTGGTCCCAGTAGGCCCCCTTCACCAGCCGCACCGTCACCGGCGTACCCCGCTGCTGGGCCCAGCCCACCAGATCCTGTAGGTCAGCGTAACTATCCTTCAGGTAGGCCTGCAGGGTGAGGCCGATGTCATCCCGCTGGCGAAACTCCGGCTCCATCAGGATATCCTGCAAAATCGCCAGGGTGAGGGTCTTATAGCGGTACTGCTCCATGTCAAAGTGCACCGCCACCCCCAACTCCTGGGCCCGCCGCAGCAGGGTGCGAACCTGCCCACTCACCCGGGTGCTGCTACCCGCCGCATCCAGGGGGTCAAACTGGGAGTAGAAGGCGGTCAATTTCACCGACACCTGCACCCGGAGCAGGGCCTTGCCGTCGGCGTTGTCGATCGTCGCCACCGGTTTCCAGCCCTGGGCCGCCTTAGCCAGCTCGGCCATCAGGTCCAGGTAGCGTTGCAGGTAGGCCTGGGCCTCCACCTCGGTGATCACCGCCTCCCCCAGCAGGTCCATGGTGAACCCCAGTTGCTCCCGGCGTAACCGCTCAATCGCCTTTAGGGCCTTACCGATGGTATCGCCGGCGATGTAGCGGTTGGCCAGGGTTTCCACCGCTGGCGCCACGGTGGTGGCGGCCAGTTGCCCCGGCACCGACTCGGGGTTGGTGAAGTTGAGTAACCCCTTCAGGGCGGCGGGTAACTCCACCGCCTCCGTGGTCAGGTACTCCTGCAGGTGGCGAGCAATGTCAGGTTTGCTGGCCAGGGCGGGGAGGGCATCGATGAAGCGAAACAATTGCACCTTCAGCCCGGGGTTGCCCATGGCAATGTCCATGATTTTGTCATCCCAGCGGATTTGCTCCCGCATCTGGGCCAGCAAGCCCTTCTTCTCCTGGCTGGCGGCCAGTAGGGAGCGGGCGATCGCCTGGGTTTCAGCTTCGTAGGTGGATAGGTCCTGACCGGGACTGATAACGGGGGTAACCACAATCCTGCTCTCCTTAATGTTGCCTATGCCTATCTTCAGCTAAAATCCACCCCATTTCATGACTCTGTCAAGGTTCCCTAGGGAAAGCCTGGCCCCATCCCCCTATCTCCCTATCCTCCCATCTCCCTATCCCCCATCCCCTCAGCCTCCCACGTGGATCACCGGACGGCGGGAGACATTTTTCTCAGCGGTGCGGATCACCTCCCGGGTGACCACCGCAATGTCCCCCTCCCCAAACAGGATGAACCGCAGTAGATACTGAATGGGGTTGCCCTCAATCCAGCCAAAGTAGGCATGGGGCGGTTTGCCGGTGTAATCTCGAATGTAAAACAGGATGGCAGCGATGGCATTGGGCACCGCCGCTCCTCGAGCCCGCAGAATGCGGTAGGGGCCCACCTCAACCCCCTCCAGGTAGAGGGTGCCGCCAAACTCTGAGGCATCGGACACCTGAATCTCTAAAAACAAAATCGGATCGCTGGCGGCGATATGGTTATCCTCCCGCACTTCCTTTTCCTTAAGGAAATATTTCTGTTCATCCCCCGCCTGCCGTCGGTTGGCAATCAGGCGAACCCCGTGGAGACTTTCCTCCTGGATGAAGCGGTGGGCGGTGGCATCGATCTCCACCCGATCAACCCGTAGCTCTGTGGAACGCCAGACCCGGGAAATCAGGGAGGTGACAATGATGGTGCCGATGAAAAACCCCGCTATCTTGACCCCGTCGGGGCGCTCAACAATATTGGCAATGGTGGTGTATAGAAAGACCAGGGTGATCAGGCCGAAAACCACGGTACCGGGGCGCGATCGCATCGGCCTGGGCAGGGCACCTGGATTCGTAGGCGGCCACCTCTGTGACCGTGGCTCCCTGGGCAGAAAAACTCTGGACTAGCAGATCCCGGCCTCCACTCTCTACCCGGGGGAACAGGATCCGTTGACCAGTCAGTGGTTGAGGAAAACCCTCTACCAGAGCATCGGCGATAAAATCAGGGGGAATGAAGTCTGCCTGAAGGCCTCGCTGTTGTAGAACAGCAGCGGTTTTACGACCCACTACGGCAATTTTTAGACTGGCCAGAGCCCGTAGGTCCTTACCCTGACTCAGTAGCCGATCTAAAAAACTGGTAACTCCATTGGCAGAGGTGAGAATCAGCCAGTTAAACTGTTCAAGGCTGGAGATCGCCCGATCCAAAGCCTGCCAATCTGAGGGAGGGCCAATTTCCAAGGCTGGCAGGTCCAGGACTCTGGCTCCCTGGGCTTGCAGAAGGTGGGCAAAGGGACTGGCCTGATCCTGAGCACGGGTAATTAGAATCGTTTTACCCACCAGGGGAAGGAGAGGAGCGATCGGAAAGGGAGCCTCTGCCACCAGGTAATGACGTAGTTTGACCACCTCTCCAAACACCATCACACAGGGGGCCAGATCTTCACCCTTGACCACCCGACCAATACTCAGCAAGGTCCCTTCCCAGATCTGTTGGTGCGCTTGAGCCGCCCAACGAATAATGGCGACCGGCAGATCTCCTCTACAGCCGTGGGCATGGAGCCGCCGACCAATTTCATCCAGGTGCTGAGATCCCATCAGCACCACCAGAGTTGGTAATCGAGCCAATCCCTCCCAATCTAAAAGATCGAGATCATGGCCGCTAACTACAGCAAAACCGCGGCTCCACACGGGATCGGTGAGGGGAATACCCGCTACCAGAGGAGCCGCCAGGGCGGTAGAAATTCCTGGCACCACCTCAAAGTAGCAGTGAGCTTCCTGTAGGGCCTGTAACTCCGATCCGATGCGACCAAAGATAAAAGGGTCGCCACTTTTCAACCGGACCACCTGCCGCCCCAGCTGACAGAGACGAACCAGCAGTTGATTAATCTCTCCCTGAGAAAGACTGGGCTGACCGCCCCGCTTGCCCATGGCAAAGGTTTCACAGCTAGGGGATAGGAGGTTCAGCAAACTGGAATCCACCAGGGCATCATAGACCACTACCTCGGCCTGTTGCAGCAACTCTCGACCCCGGCAGGTGAGGGTATCGATCCCTCCGGGACCCGCCCCTACAATGTAAACCGTACCGGATTTATACTTGGCTATTGGGACTAGGATTTTCGTCCTGAGACCCCTGAGGGGCTGAAAACTTAACCATGGGTTACTCCCTGACGGGGAGCAGCCTGGCCTGCCCCTGAACAATTAAGACCGCACAAGGGGCCCGGTGCATTACAAAACTGCTAACACTGCCCAACAGCAGTTCTCCTGCTCCCCGTAAACCACGCCGTCCCAATACCACTAAGTCCGCCTTCCAGGTTTCGGCCAGGGTACAGATTTCCCGCCCCGGTTCACCGATCAGCTGGCTGGTAGTCACCTGCGAACCATTTCCCTTAGCCTCTGCTGCATAGCTATCCAGACTGGCCTGGCTGATTTGCTGTAACTCCCGCCACTGACTAACATAGGCCGCAAAGGCTTCGGCACTAACTGTATTAAAGACCCCATCCAGGGTCTGGTAGAGGGGATCAGGATAACCGCCCTTGAGGGGATAGAGAACTTGTAGAAGGTGTAACTGACCCTGGCCAGCTTGGGCGATAGCTGTGGCTGCCGCCAACACCTGACCAGCCATCACGGGCTCCTGATCAACCGCCACTAAGACTCTTTCAAACATGGAACGTCTACCCTAACCCCCAGATAGTTAGAATAAAGCAATCAGGGGTAACTTCTAAAATCCAGTATGGCAAGTTTGCAGACCCAGAGTAAGGGCTTTGCAACCTGTCTTAACCCTTTTCCATGCACCAGGAGTCAGGTAACGGAGCCTGGTGCGTGGCGATTTGCGCCGGCCTCCCTTGAACCTTGATAGAATCCCCAGGACCATAGGTAAACTTCATACCATAAGTGACATATAAAGCACTTTAAAGAAAATCGGTATTTTCCCCAGTTTACATAGAAGTTTGACTTTGTCATCATAAATTTTAGATATACGTCAAATAGCTGGATTTCTAATGATTAGCTCCAAGAATGGTGCTGATTTTCAGCAGGAAAATAATCGGTTTTTAAATGATTGTTTAAACGATCAATCTTTATTTGTCACGGCTTCCCTTTCTCCTGAGCGCCTCTTGCAGGGACAGCAGCAAGTTCTCGAAATGATAGCCACTGGACAGCCTCTAAGAAAGAGTCTGCGTCGTATTGCTGAGTTTGCTGAAGCCTGTGTTCCAGACATGTTTGCCTCCATTCTTTACTACGATCCCTATCGTCAGTGTCTGGTCCGGGGAGGCTACGGTCGTCTACCTGAAACTTTTCAGGCTATTGTAGATGGTCTGGTACCCGGGCCTAAGCATGGCAGCTGTGGCACCTGCGCTTTCCGCAAGCAACGGGTGATTACGGAAAATGTATTTACCGATCCCCTCTGGGAAGATTTTCACTCGTTATGTCATAGCTTTAATATTTATTCTGCCTGGTCTACCCCGCTGATCTCCCCGACCGATGGTAGTTTGCTGGGGGTATTTGGCATGTACTACAGTACCCAGCGAGTGCCCACCAGCGTAGATCTGGAACTGGTGGATCACCTCACCCATCTGGCTACCCTGGCGGCAGAACGCTATCGCCGCGATGAAGAACGACGACGACAAGCTCTGGAAGATACCCTGACCCAATTGGGAAATCGACGTAAGCTGGAGGAATGGGCCAGGGAAGGATTAACCTGGCATCAAGACCATCACAGTCCACTGGTGCTGGTTTTCCTGGACCTGGATTACTTTAAAAACTTTAACGATAGCTTTGGCCATAGCCTGGGGGATCGATTGCTGCATCAGGTGAGTCGTCGCCTGGAGGCAGGGTTGACCCCCTTTGAGCTATTGGTGCGTTTTGGCGGTGACGAATTCGTAGCCCTGATTGCCGCTCCCCTGGAGGAAGTACAACAACGGCTCCAGAGCTTTTCAGAAGACTTTGCAACACAACTGTTCGAAATTGAGCAGGCTAAAGCTCGCCTGACCTTTTCAACCGGTTTGGTGAACTGCGCCATGGTGAACTGGGATCTGGAGGAAGCCATCATTCAGGCTAATCGGGCTAGTCGCCTGGCTAAAAGTCTGGGACGGAACCGTACTGTAGTGGTGGATGACAGCCACTTACATCAGGTCTATACCCATGCCCAGCTATGCCGACAGATGAAAGATGTGGTGGTTCAAGACTTCATTAGTCCCCATGGCCAACCCATTCTTGACCTGGAAACTGGCAGGCCGGTGGCAGTGGAAATGCTGTTTCGCCCCAGGGCTGGAGTTTTGACCGGTGTCAGCCCCCAAACCTGCATTACCATTGCAGAAGAGACTGGTTTAATTGATGCCATTGGTCAACGGATGTTAAGGGCGGCTTGTAGGCTGCTGCAACAACCCCCGGTAGCAACCAGTGAGATAGTGATCAATGTAAACCTTTCGGTGCAGCAGTTGATGGGGCCCAATTTCTTTGCCACTGTGATGGAGTTGCTGGCAGAGTACCAAACCGCCCCCTCTCGCATCTGTCTGGAAATTACCGAAAGTCAGTGGCTCGATCCCTCCGGTCCTTGTAAAGAGGTGGTCAACCGCCTTTTAGCTGAAGGTTTTCGTCTGGCCCTGGATGACTTTGGTACCGGCTATGCTTCTCTGGCGCTATTGCGATCGCTACCCTTCCATAGCATTAAAATAGACCGCACCTTTGTGAATAACCTGGGCCAAAGCCGGGATGCTAGAGCCTACTGCAAGGCCATGATTGATATGGCCAGAACCTGCCAGTTAGCGGTAACGGCAGAAGGAGTAGAAACCGAGGAGCAGCGGCAAATCCTCATGGATTTAGGCTGCCTACGAGGGCAAGGCTATTTGTTTGCCCGACCCCAGCCCAATGCCGATTTGCCCGCCCTGCTGGAGAACATGGCCAGGCAAGCCCAGGCAAAGCCCCCATTGGCTCAGTGGCAGTCTAAAACGATAGAAAAACTGGTGGAACTGGCAAAAAGCATGAAGGGGCGTATCTAGCGGTTGGGGGACTAGCGTAAAAAAGAGGGTACATGGACAGTAGTCCTTGTACCCAAACAAAAAATGTCTTATGAGCATAGCGCATCGACTGAGCGAAAAGCTAGAGCAACCGGACGTGCAGGCGCGACTCTTGCCCCTAACAACGGCCCAAAGTCTGGCTGGGATGGTGCTAGTGGCGTTAGAAGTGGGCTTGATGATAGCTCGCTGGGTGTTGGAGAACGAGTTAAGGCGCCGGGCAGAGGCCCCTCAGGTGTGGCCCCACTGCCCCCACTGCGGGAGTCGGCTACAGTCGAAAGGATTTCAGTCGCGGCAGATGGAGACCTTGGTGGGCGCCATTGCCTGAAAGCGACGGGTGGGTCGCTGTCCTCGGGGATGCCCAGAGAGTCAGCGGGTGCCGCTCGACGAAGC
>Ga0172376_10004791_pt1 | contig 15326 bp, 10 predicted proteins | sample Lak35m_FD_121114 | JGI IMG/M metagenome (GOLD analysis project Ga0172376, IMG submission 121114) | Freshwater microbial communities from Kabuno Bay, South-Kivu, Congo - kab_092012_35m | ecosystem: Environmental > Aquatic > Freshwater > Lake | place: Democratic Republic of the Congo: South-Kivu...
GTGTTCTCGTCAGTAAGCGCGGTGAAGACCACCAAGCCTGCCACTCGCCCAACCGATGGCGTTATGAGTAGCCCTTGCACTGTCGTGCCATTCGAGAGGGTTAACTGCACCACTTGATAACCGTCTTGGCTTGCCAACACGAGGGGCGGAATGGCGAGATTATTGGGCAACGCCGCCACAGTGGGATCATTTGAGCCAATGCCATCCTGATAACCGCTGGGCAATTCCGTTGCCAAGAATGGCGAGAACGCCACAGTCGGGGGTAAGGTGGGGGCGGTGAAGGCGCGGGTTGGGGGTGGTGTGGGAATGTCAAAGGCACTACATCCCACCCCCACTAACAACGCCAACCAGATCAGTGACTTACTCATTCGGAATCGGTTGGGCAAAGACAATCATCCGTGGGCAGGTGTCTTCAAAGGGGGAACAATCGGTGTCCCCATAAAAAGCATCCACTTGAAACCCGCTGACCTGCAACAGTAATTGCACCTCATACGGGAAGAAATAGCGGAAGAGCGTGGGCGCGGTGGTGCGCTTCAGCGTTCCATCCTCGGTAATCTCATCGTAAATCCACAAGACGCGCATCAGTTGGCTCGTGCGGTCAAGTGTGCTGACAGCTTGTTGCATGACCATGTGCCCGTTGACTGGCTCAATGAAAGTACGCTCTAGCGTGATCGCATCGCTATCAGTTGTTGCAAACGTCTCGCCCGCGTTGGGTAGATCAATCACCAACAAGCCATCTTCTGCAATGAGGGAACGCATCCGCCGCAGTAAAGCGATTTGTTGATCCTGCTCGTGAAAGTGCATGAGCATATTATACGATAGCAAGACGAGTTTGAATTTTTGCTTTGGCAAGGGAGCGGTCAGTATGTCGCCCTGTAGCAGGGTGAGGGTTTCAACCTCTTGGGGGTGTTGTTCAACACGCTCACGCGCCAACGTCAGCATCGCCTCGTTATTGTCCATCCCCACCACTTCATAGCCCGCACGCGCTAGAGGAAACACCACCCTTCCCGACCCACACCCCACCTCGAAGATGGGGTGTCCCACTTCTTCCGCCAGTTCAAGGTATAAGTCAATATCGTCACGCTTGTCCGCATTTTCCGCGTCATAATATTGAGCGACGGTTGTATAAAAACTCATGCTTGTATCCTCATAAAATCATCCCGATTATTGTTGAACAGGTTGAGAGAGTCCGCAATCGGAAATTCGGTGCTGACGAAACTTTTTTGATTTTGATACAATGACGACTCGTTATGCAAGAATATAGGGGATAAGATATGAATCGTGTTTTGAAACATGTTTTGCTGTTGGTGGTGGTCTGTTGGATGAGTATGGCGTTTGCACAAGATCAAGGCATTCCCACCCAAACCAACACCACTAGCCGTTTTCGCACCGGTCCGAGCAGTGAGTGGCGCGTACAAGCGACACTTGCCCCTAACACCCCCTTAAATGTGGACGGGCGCGACGGAACAAATAACGCTTGGGTGCGTGGGATCACCCCAGATGGGATGGTAGGTTGGATCGCTTCTAGCAACACCACGCTCTCTACCGATCAACTGAACAGTTTGGCGATCAAGACAGTAGAAAGTCCCTTCAGTGTGCCTGCTCCCGCCGGGGGTGCCCCCGCAACAACTTCAAACTCAACAACCACTACGACCACAACCGCAGCGGTGGTTGCCCCTGTTCAAAGCCTTGCTCCAATGAGTGGCTTCGCCTACGGTGGTCACGTGTCTGGCTTCGGTGGCGATACGGTGAGCAACATGCAACGCGCGGGCATGACTTGGGTTAAAAAGCAAATTCGCTATGGCGACGGGCAAGATGCCAGCGATGCAGCCGGCATGATTCAAGATGCACATGGCAAAGGCTTCCGCATTTTATTGGGAATCGTTGGGCAACCTAGCCAACTCTCTAGCCCTGGCTACAATGACCGCTACGCCGCTTATGTTGCAAGTGCCGCTGCCGCAGGGGCAGACGCGATCGAGGTTTGGAACGAACCGAACATTGACCGCGAATGGCCAAACGGCGCGATCAACCCCGCGTCCTACACCGCTCTGTTAGCCACCGCTTACAACGCGATCAAATCCGCTAACCCTGCCACGATGGTGATTAGTGGCGCACCCGCTCCAACAGGCTTTTTCGGCGGGTGCCACGGTGGCGGATGCGACGATAACCTCTTCTTAGCTGGTATGGCAGTGGCAGGGGCAGCAAACTATATGGATTGTGTGGGCGTGCATTACAACGAGGGCATCGTGCCCCCCACCTTCACCAGTGGCGACCCACGTGGGAACAGCGGGCATTACACTCGTTACTTGCCCACCATGATTAGCACTTACAGCAATGCCTTCGGTGGGCGCGTTCCCTTGTGCTTCACCGAATTGGGTTATTTGACCCCAGAAGGCTACGGTGGATTGTCGGCAGGCTTTGCGTGGGCAAGCAATGTCACCGTTGCCCAACAAGCCGAATGGGTGGACGGCGCTGTGAGTTACAGTCGTAACAGCGGGCGTGTGCGCTTGGTCATCATTTGGAATATTGATTTCACTGGCACTTTTGGCGATGATCCGATGGGCGGTTATGCGCTCATCCGCCCCGACGGCTCCTGCCCAGCTTGTAACGCACTTGGCAGTTAGCCCTACCAAAAGTTAAGCATCCATCAACAGTGCGGGAGATAACAGCGTTTATTCTCCCGCTTTTCCTATCATGGTCGAAAGAAAGGTAAATCCATGGCAAATCATCCAAACAGCGCAGTCGATCACGATGCTGAACGTTCCCCCGTAACCCAACCACGCTCAGGGGGAGGCTGTCTATTTTTGATCCCGCTCCTCTTGACCCTGTGCTTAGGGTTGACGCTTGGCGTGGTCGCGCTCCTGTTGCCCCCCTTCAATTTGTATGATCGCTTTTTCGGGGTGCAATATGTGGGCTTAAATGCCCAAAGCAATGCCGCACAAACAGCGGATGGCTCCTTCACCTTCATTCTGCATCCAGACGATAGCGGGCAAGATTTTGGTGTTGCGCTCGATATGTTGGCAATGGCAGACTTCACCGAAACTCAATCCGAAGCACAGCTCGCACAAGCCGCAAACGCCATCCCCAATTATTTGAACCTCGTCAGCCCCGTCTACACCATCAACACCACAGGCACTCCCCCAAATCAATCCAACGTGAGCATCGCCCTACCGCCCAATAGCTCCCCCGATGACACAAGCCTGTATGGGTGGTCAAGCGTGGCAAACCGCTGGGAGTTCTTGCCATCTCAATCAGCTGATAACACCTTGCTGGCACAACTGGACGATGTTCCAGCGTTGCTTGCTGTTTTCCGCCCCCTGCGCTCGCCCGAGCCAACCATTATTGTCTCGGTGGACATCACCCAAACCCTCACCCCAGAGATTGCCAACTTGGCAACCTTCGTGACCCCCGGCGGCATTCAACCTAAGTTAGACGGCAGTTTAACGGGGAGCCTCGCCGCAGGGATCGAGCAGGAAACATCCTACCCAGTCTATCCTGTTGTGCGTAACTTTGTTGATCCACGCGCAATTGATGTGCAAACGATTCAAACCATCCTAGCCAATCCAACGCTGTCGCAACAACACCTCGCCGCGTTAGAAACGGTGGCAGCAACTTACGACGGCGTCTTCATTGACTACCGAAACATTCCTACAGAACAGCGCGCGGGTTTCACGCTGTTCGTTCAGGCGTTGGCGCGTAGCATTCATGCGCGCGGGAATAAACTTGGGATTGTTGTCCCTGCAGCAACCAATGTTGAAGGACATTGGGAAACGGGCGCGTATGATTGGCGCGAGTTGGCATCTGCCAGCGATTTCTTGCAAATTGACCTGACCACCATTGAGCCGAGTATGTTCGCGCCCGGTGAAGATCGGTTGGTGGAAGCGATGCTTCGCTGGGCAATCGGCGAGGTGGAGCGCCAGAAAATCTTGGTGGGTCTGTCCACCTTGGCGCAACGTCAAGCAAGCGGAGGGTTCACCCCACTCACCTACGGCGAAGCATTAGCAGGCTTAGGCAATGTAGCGGTAGAAGGACAGTTTAGCGCAACGGGAGAGTTCCTACCGGGCACCGTCTTCACCGCGCAACTGGATGGATTGAAGGCAGTCGCGGGTGAATTTACAGAGGCCCAAACACCCTACCTAGATTTTTTGGATGAGAACGATAACCCTGTCACCCGTGTGTGGTTGACCACCGATGAAGCACTTGCGTACCGCTTAAACCATATTGCCCAGTTTGGGATACACGGTTACACCTTCACCGATATTTTGGCAGGTGATTTAGCTGTGGGGATTCCCAACGCGATTGTTAACTTCCGCTTGGGTTTGCCGTATGAGGCAACCCGTACCGAATTTAAGCTACGCTGGACATTAGAAACGGTGGGCGGGGTGGTGAATGAAACGGTTACCAACCTGAATGAGCCATTCGTCGCCACGGTGGAGTCGCCCGGCAACTATGCGGTCAATGTCGCGGTTGTCGCCGATACAGAAATTCAACGGGCGGGGCAAGCCATAGCGATGGCAGCTCCCACAGCAACCCCCACCCCTTTGCCTTCTCCAACCCCTCGCCCAACTACCACCCCCACCCCCACCCCCAATGCAGAACAAATTGCTGCGGCGCAGGCACAGTCAACCGCCTATGCAGGTGCCCTCTCTGCCCCCTCTGGGGGCGGGTTGAGCAGTGCTGCGAATGCGGGTGGAATCGTGGTGGGCACGTTTGAATATGGAGGACATGTCACCAGTGCCAGCAGCGGGCGTGCCATCGGCGCGATGCAACAAGCAGGCATGAACTGGATGAAAGTTCAAATCCGCTACAGCCCTGGTGCAGGCATTGATGAAGCCGCCTCTGAAATTTCCGCAGCACAAGCAGCTGGCTTCAAGATACTTTTGGGGACGGTTGGCTCTCCACAGGAGCTGGCGTTCGCTGGGGATGATTATGTGCGTGGTTATGCCGAATGGTTGGGGGCGATTGCCGGTTTGAACCCTCAAGCAATCGAAGTTTGGAATGAACCCAACATCGACCGCGAATGGCCCCGCAATCAAATCAGCGGGGCATCCTATGCCGGAATGCTCCAACAGGCGTATAACGCCATCAAAAGCCGTAACGCAGGGGTGATGGTGATTAGTGGCGCACCCGCTCCCACAGGGGCAGAAGCAGCTTTCCCTGGTCAAGTGGTCAATGATGATCGCTTTCTGCGTGAACTGGTGGGAGCAGGCGGGTTGCAGTATCTGGATTGCGTAGGGATGCACTACAACGAAGGCATTGTCCCCCCCACTGTAATTAGTGGCGATCCGCGCGATAACTACTACACACGGTACTATCAAACGATGGTAGAAACTTATTGGAACATCATTGGCGGTCAAAAACCGATTTGCATCACGGAATTGGGATACTTAACCTCAGAAGGCTATCCTTCGTTGCCGGACTTCTTCGCCTGGGCATCCAACGTGACCCTTGCCCAACATGCAGCATGGCTTGCGGATGCGGCGGCATTGTCTTCTCAAAGTAATCGAATTCGACTGATGATTGTTTGGAATGTGGATTTCACCAGCTATGGCTCTGACCCGCAAGGTGGCTATGCGATGGTGCGTCCCGATGGAAGTTGCCCTGCCTGTGATAAAATGGCGGCGGCACGCTAGTAATGTTGGATAGCCTAAAGGTTAAGATTGTATGAACACAAGAAACAGAGCACGCCGACAAGTTTTCAATTTTGTGATTGTTTGGTCTGCCATTACCCTATTCATTGGAGCGTGTACCTTCACGGCAATTTACACTGGTTGGGGGTTACTTGATGCCGACTCCGCCTCCATCGCACTTGAACCGACCCGTATACCCCTTGAGTTAACCCGCGCCACACTCGTCTTTCCAACACGATTCCCAACCAGGGAAGTTGTACCCACTCAAAGCACAGTGTTGGAGGCACAACCAACCGTGCAGGAAGCCACTGTCGCATCGGAGTTACCTACCGTTCCCCCCACGCTAGAACCGACTCCCCGCCCCATAGACGACACACGTTTTCAGTTGGGTATTCAGGTGCAAACCAGCGTGGACGGATTGCAAGAAATATGGATGAATGAGTTGAAAAAGCTCAATATGCCGTGGATGAAGCTACAGGTGCGCTGGGAAGTGGTTGAACCACAGAAGGGTCAATTTGACTGGACGGCACTAGACATCGCCCTAACCGAAGCAACCAAGGCGAACATCAAGGTGATGGCATCCGTCGTCACCGCCCCCAATTGGTCGCGCGAGCAAGGGGTGAACCTAGAATCTCACGGACCTCCAGCGAATTATCAAGACTACACTAACTTCTTGCGTGCCGTTTTAGAGAAATATCCGAACCAGATTCACGCGGTGGAGGTGTGGAACGAGCAAAATATTGACCGCGAGTGGACATCCTTGCGTGGTCTTGTCCCCTCAGATTACGTCAATCTTCTGCGCCAATCGTATGACACCATCAAATCCATTGACCCCGGCATCATCGTCATCAGCGGTGCGCTTAGCCCAACAGGCTTCGATAACCGCATCAATGCCTGGGACGACTTTGCTTATATGGATGCCATGATTGCCGCCGGGTTGCTCTCAACAACTGACTGTGTGGGCGCACATCACAACGGTTACAACGTCTCCCCAGACTACACATGGGATGCCGTTCCCAATGACCCCACCGCGACCTTTCGAGGTCCGTTCGATAACCCCCATCACAGTTGGTCATTCCGCAGTACCCTACAAGGCTACGCCATTCGGATTCAACAAGCGGGCGGTACACAAAAGTTATGCGTCACCGAGTTCGGGTGGCCCGTCACGGAAGACATGAACGGCTATCCAGCAGGGTTTGAGTTTGCCAATGACAACACGCTGGAAGAACAAAAAGAGTGGACCATCAAGGCGGTCAACAACATGATCGAGTGGGATATCGTGTGGTTAGCGTACTTGTGGAACTTGAACTATGGCGCACAAGCCGGCTGGGACTCCAGCAACGATAACGTGCCCTACTCAATCATCGGCAACAATTGGAACTTCCGCCCTATTTATGGCGCAATCTCCGAATGGCAAGCACAATATCGAGGACTCACTCAGTAACGCTATGACCATTCGCTTTCGTTTAGTCGGAGCCAGCGCGGTTGTGCTGGCTCTCATTTTTATTGGGTTAAGCTACCGCTACTGGCAAAGCTCACAAGATCCGTTTAAGGCGCAAGCGGTCATCAACCCACCCTTTACCTCCCTCACTTATGCTTATCACACCTCACTGTGGTGGCATAGTGAAGATTACAACCACCTTGCCTGGACACGCCTCTCTAACTTTAGCCATATCAAACAAGTTTTTGCGTGGGAAAACATTGAGCCAGCGCGTGGACGCTGGATTTGGTATCGCGCCGATCAAATCGTGGAACGGGCGGAACAAGCCGGAGTGAAGATTGTCGCGCGGTTGAGCGATGCCCCCGCGTGGGCACACCCTGATTTGGTTGGTGAGAAAGATGTAGATTACACCGATGCCCCCCCTACCGACTTGGAGGACTTCGGCAACTATTGCGCCACCCTCTCCGCTCGCTACAAGGGGCGCATTGATGCCTATCAAATTTGGAATGAACCCAACCTCAGTCGTGAATGGGGAAATGCTCGCCCTGTTGCCAGCGCGTATGTAGACCTATTGGCAACCTGTAGCCAAGCCATCCGCGCCAATGATCCCGATGCCATCCTCATTTCAGCAGGATTAGCCCCCACAGGCAACGATGATGATTTAGCACGGCGCGATGATTTGTATCTACAAGATTTGTACGATGCGGGCTTTCGGCAGTGGGTGGATGTGGTGGGCGTTCACGCGCCCGGCTTCTCCATGGTCGACTATTCCCCCGACCAAGCCGAACGAGATGGGCGTGGGCGGTGGGCAACCTTCCGCCGTGTGGAAGACTTGCGCAAGATCATGATTGCCAATCAAGATGCACAAACTCAAATGGCAATCTTAGAGATGGGATGGACGCTTGCCCCGCCCGAACACCGCGATTATGCGTGGTTTGCCGTGACGGAGGAAGAACAGGCTCAAAACCTGCTAGAGGCATACACCTATGCCGCCGAGCATTGGCGACCGTGGGTAGGGTTGATGACCACCATTTATTTGGCAGACCCGCTATGGACGGAAGCCGACGAGCAGTTTTGGTTTTCCATCACCAACGGGGCATATTACACTCGCCCCGCCTTTCATGTTTTGGCAAATATGCCTAAATATTGTGGCGACCGTGTCATCCCTTATCGTGACCCAGGCAGTGCGGAGGCATTAGGACTTGTCCCAACCAATCCTTGCGATTAGTTATTTCTTCCACTTGGTGGCAACCGTTGTCTGGTTGGGTGGGTTGTTGGTTTTGAGCGTGTGGGTTTTCCCAGAGGCACAAAAGCAACTTCGTGCCCATCCTGCCCGTTACCAATTGGTGAACCGCCTCCGTAAGCGGTTTACCCCATGGGCAAACTTCAGTTTGGTGATCTTGATCGCCTCTGGCATGTTTCAAATGTCAGCAGATCAACAATACTTGGGCATGTTGAACTTTAGCAATTCTTGGAGTCGCGCGTTACTCTGGAAGCATATCGCCATGTTGGGCATGTTGGTGTGTAGCTTAACCCTGCAATATGGCTTGGCACCCCGTTTAGAGCGTGTCAGCTTGCTCATTCAGCATCAACAGGGGAACGAAGATCAATGGGAACGTTTACACGGTCAAGAAATAAGGTTGGCGTGGCTCAATATGTTTTTCGGGTTCATGATTCTTGGTTTGACAGCATGGATGACTTCCCTATAACACACTGGAGAAAAACAACGCATGAACAATCGTTTAGGTTTTCAACTCGCTATTGTGCTGTTGCTCGTCGCAACGCTGTTTCGGGCATCGCGCCTGCCCACCAATCCGCCCGGCATTAACTCGGCGGAAGCGGTGGATACACAAATCGTGGAGTTTGCGCGGTTTGGTCAGATTGCGGTCATTTATGATCTGGGGACAGAGGGGCGCGAAGGCATGTACCATCTCGCCGTCAGTGCCCTCACTGCCTTTGTAGGGGATCACCCATTTGGGTATCGGTTATTGTCGCTCTATGCCAGTTTGTTGACGCTGGCATGTTTGTATGCGTTCACACGTCGCTTGTTTGGGGTGCCCCTCGCGCTCTTCAGCACAGCATGGTTAGCATTTTTGTTGTGGCACATGGTGGTAGCACGCCTCATCAGTCGTGATACATTGTTGCCCTTACTCTCGATTGCCACGCTACTTAGCCTTTCGCGTACTGTTCCCATTTATAAACATGCAAGAATTTTTTCTAATAGTATCCCTTTTGGTGTGCTCGGTTTATTGCTAGGCATTTCTTTTTATATTCACCCAGCACAGATTTTTATGTTGTTTGGCATTGTCTCGTTCATGCTGTATATGCTCCTCACCCGTCAACCGATGTCACGGCGCACATTGGGGTATTTTTCTTTCACGTTGGTCATTGCCGCGGTGATTGCTATCCCTTATATCACCTCGTCCGTTCGGCGCGTTGATATTAACATGGTGGCGCGTATCAACAACAAATTAGCAGAGGTGCAAAATGAGGGTTGGGTCTCCACCATTGGAGATAATCTGTTGGGGTTCATCTGGCGCGGAGATGCTGACCTTGCCCACAATCTCCCCAATCAACCGCTCATGGATCCACTCAGTGCGATCTTACTCATGATTGGAATCGGGTATGCCGTTCGCAAGTATCACCAACCGCGCTATATGGTGATGTTGATTATGGGAGCGTGGCAATTGCCGATCTTGGTCGGCATTCCAAATAGCCCCAACTTCTTGGGCAACCTCGCCTTTTTGCCCTTGATGGCAATTTTTGTGGGGTTGGGAATGAAGCAATTTTACAAAGTAACGCCAACTCCGTACTTGCCGCGCTTTTGGTGGGCGGTCAGTCTTGTACTGGCGGTTGTCATTCTGTGGGGCACAACGTCTATGTCACGTTGGTTAGACGATGAACGGTTAAGTTCGTACTATCACGCGCGTGAGTTAGAGCTTGCCCAGCACTTGGATGCGACTGATTCAAATGTGAATACCGTGATGTGTGTCAATCAACTGGCAGAAAACCCGTATTGGCTAGATAACCTGAACACCTCCGTCACGCGCATCACCTTGATGATGGATAGCCCCTCCCCACGCATCCGCTATGCCGACTGTCAACAAGCGATGATCTTCACAGATGGGGGCAACCGCCAACAGGTCATCTTGTCTAACCCCAACCGCTCTGCAATCCATCCCGCCTTTCAAGCGTGGTTGGCACAAGGCGAAGCGTTGCGCGACGATGTCATCATCATGGATATTCCCACCCATATTGAAGATCAAGTCGGCAGGCTCATCACCACCGCCCCCAGTGGCTACGCGCCAGAATCGCCCGGCGGGGTGGAGGCAGTTCAACTGCCCACCTCGTTTGGAAGCAATCTCACTTTCTTGGGCTACATCAAAGAACCGCAAGAAACGTATGCCCCTGGCGAAACGGTCACCCTAACCACCTTTTGGCGCGTGGATAGCGACATCCTCTCGAAAGATTTAACGTTGTTCGCCCACATGTTATTTGATGCCGAAACCGTGATTAGCAACCAAGACATCTTTAGCGTGAGTGCTGTCCCGTTGGAAAACCGCGACATCATCATGCAACTATTCTTCCTACCCATTCCAAAAGGGCTACCGAACGGGCGGTATCAAACCTCCATTGGGGCCTACATCAACGGAAGCGGAGAGCGTATCCCAGTTTTACGAGATGGTGTAGAATGGGGAACACGGATATTCCTGCATGAAGTGGTGGTTGATTCCGCCAAAGAGAGTTGATTGATTTTGTTTCGTTTAATCTTTTTGGGTACGTCCGCCTCTGCCCCGTCTGCTCACCGTGGCTTGCCAGCTATGGTGGTTGCTGTAGATGAACATCGCTATTTGGTGGACTGTGGCGAAGGAACACAACGGCAAATTCTACGAAGCGGGATCGGGTTCAAACGCCTGAATAAAATCTTGCTGACGCACGGACACCTTGACCACATTCTTGGCTTAGGTGGCTTGGTTTCCAGTTTCGCTAGTTGGGAAGAAGAATTAGATGAACTGGATATTTGGGCAGGCAAACCCACCTTAGAACGAGTGGAGCGGTTGTTGTATGGCGTGGTTTTGGACTATGACAATTTAGAGGTCGTCATTCGTCTGCACGAACTTTCGCCAGGCGTCATAGAATTGCATCGGGGGTTCTCGGTGAGCGCGGTCTCGGTGGTGCATCGAGGGGCAGGGTGTTATGGGTTCATCTTCAAAGAGCATGACCACCGTCCCTTCTTGGCAGATCGCGCGGAAGCACTTGGAATCCCACATGGGGAAGAACGTCGGACGCTGATTGAGGGGCACCGCATCACGCTTGCCAATGGGCGCGTGGTTGAGCCTGACGAGGTGCTGGGGGAAACCGAAAGCGGGGCAAAAATAGCCGTGATCGGGGACACGGGACAAACCGCTAATCTACTGGAGGCGGTTCAAGATGCGACGGTGCTGGTGATTGAGGCGACCTTCTTACAGCGCGATGAGGAGATCGCCAAACGGTTTGGGCATCTCACCGCAGCACGTGCGGCACAGTTGGCAAAGGATGCTAACGTGGGCACCCTCATTTTGACCCACATTTCCAGACGCTACCATGAGCGCGAAGTGCGCGACGAGGCACGCGCGATCTTCCCCAACACCATCGTCGCGCGTGATCTTGAGCAGTATCAGGTCAAGCGTAACAGCGGTCTCTCGCGCTTGACCGATGCCGTTGCTGAAACCAGCGATTAATCTCGGTCACGGGACAAGTCAATCATCCCCTCTGAGATGACTTGACCGGGTTGGATCACGATTGGGCGTTGGGTCATCACCGCGCCAAACAAGTCATAGGCGGTTGCGCCCGTAATCTGAACAGGGACAATCTTACCAACAGGCAACTCCCCTTCCACAATTACATAGCCATCAATTTCGGGAGCATCACGGTAGCTTCGCGCCACACTCAACACATCGCCCGTTGCTTCGCCGTCTTCATCCTCGCCCATGCCATGTCCTTCAACCAAGACATCTAGGGTTTGCCCCACCAGAGCCTGACTGCGGGACAAACTGATGCCCTGTTGTAATTCCATCAGTTGCTCGTAGCGTGCCTGTTTAACCTCATCTGCCACCATATTGGGGAGTTCTGCGCTAGGCGTGCCCAACTCATAGGAATAGGTGAACGCACCCACGCGGTCAAATTTCAAATCCTCCACAAAACGGAGCAAGCCATCAAACTCCTCATCCGTTTCGCCGGGATAGCCCACAATGAAAGTGGTACGCACGCACAAGTTAGGCATGGCGGAACGCAATTGTTCGAGCGTGCTATACACCCATTCGATGTTCGCGGGGCGACGCATGCGCTTGAGGGTTTCGCGGTGCCCATGCTGTAGCGGAATATCGAGGTAGGGTAGGATTTGCGAGTGTGTTGCCATGGTTTCGATCAGGCGTGGGGTGACATAACCGGGATAGGCATACATGACACGAATCCATGGGATGTCGGGCGCGGCTTGAACCACACGCTCCAGCAACGCCGCCAAACCATCCTTTAAGCCCAGATCATAGCCGTAGTCGGTGGTATCTTGAGCAATCAAGATCAATTCTTGGATGCCGCGCTCTTGCAATCGTTGGGCTTCCGCAACAACCGTTTCGATGGGGCGACTCACCGCCGTGCCCTTGATCTTGGGAATGGCGCAAAACGCACACGGGCGACGACAACCATCCGCTATTTTCAGATACGCGCTTTCCCCTTGAACGCTGGCACGCAACACTCCGCGCTCATCCCCGCCCACAACAGTGGCTTCGGTGGGCAGGTGGTAAAGCGGTTCGGGATGTTTGCGATCGCGCAGGCGTTTAATCAGATCAAACGTATCCATCCAGCGACGTGTGCCGATGATGCCATCTAAGCCAGGGATCTCTTGCACAAGGGTTTCACCATAACGTTGTGACAAACAACCTGCGGCAATGACCATTTGATGGGGTCGCTTTAGTTCCACCAACTCACGCAGGACATCGATCGATTCTTGCTTGGCAGAATTGATGAACCCACACGTGTTCACAATCATCACCTCGGCATCGGATGGGTTTAACACCCCATCTAAGCCTTGATTGTTCAGCAGTTGAGCGATGCTCTCTGAATCCACAGTGTTTTTGGAACACCCCAAACTAACTAGATAATATTTATTATGGCGTGATTTCACGGCTTTGGTTTGCATACGTTACGTTCCTGACTTGACAGGGGTTGATTGACTGGGTGTGAGGCGTAAAGGTAAAACGGCGGTGGGCGTAAATGTTTGGGTTGGTTCCAGCGTTTGCGAAGGTGTGAGGGTGGGCGTGCTGGAAGGGGTCAAGGTGATCGTAGGAGTCGGTCCGACAGTGGGCGTGCTGGATGGCGTGAGCGACGGGGTGAGCGTGATGGTGGGGGTAAGCGTCACCGTTGGGGTGAGGGTGGGCGTGGGGCTAGGTCCCTCGGTGGAGGTGGGGGTTTGTGCCAAAATGAGCGCACCCACATCCAGCGTAGGGGTTTGCTGGGCGGTCAGCAACAGGGCAGGATCATTCTCCGCAACCAAGTCGGAAAGAATGTCCATGCGCTCGCGCGTGAATACCAACTCCACCGCTTGCCCGCGCCCCCCAACCAAGCGTTGCGCCTCTCCGTTGTAGGTGATGAGCAAGGCGGCGGCGTTGGTGGCGGAAATCTCAATACGCTCAAAAGCCTGTTGTTCCACCACAGCATCGGGTGGCATCATGCCCACGAATTCCTCTTGCCCATCTGCCACCACCCGAATCCATGTGCGCTGTTGCGCTAGGATCGTCACCAATACACCCTGCCCGCTGTAATCGTGCGAAAGTGGGGCGCGTTTGGTTGGCTCTTGCAACGCCTGCAATGGCGCAGTCGTGGGAATGAGCGTGGCGAATGGGCTTGGGGTGATGGAGGGTAAGATGGCAGGTAGCTCCACAAGGGTGATGGCGGGGGCGGGTTCACGCAGTAGCTGATAGCTCACGAAGAAGATGATCGAGAGTGCCGCCAGCGCAACCATCCCCAGTGCAAAGCGGTTGAGCCAGTTGGTACGCCGACGAACCCGAGCGTCCATCTGCTCCATCATGGTGGTGGTTGGCGACGCGGGGTTCACCGTTACTTTCGGGGGAGAGGGGTTGGTTTCGGTGACGTTTAACCGCGCATTTGGAGAGGGCGCAGGCGAGGTGACTTGGGTTTGGCGTTTGCGACTGGCGGGTGTAGGCGAATGATCGACTTGGCTCGCGGTATAGACCTGTAGAATCTGGTCATCATCCAACCCTAGATAGCGTGCATAGGTGCGCAAAAAACCGCGCTCTTGCACCTCTGCCAGATAACCCTGTCGGAAGACCCCTTGTTCAAAACGTTCCAAAACAACACGGCGGATTTTCAGTTGATGAACGGCATCGTCAAGCGTTCGTTCTTGCGCCTCACGAGTTTCACGCAGGTAACGACCTAACGAAAATGCGTCCAAATGAACCCTCCTCCTAAAATAGAATGACCCCGTTGTCGTATCGCTACGGGTTCACGAGGTCATCTAAACCGTTCGGCGTACAAGATTACGCTTGTGCAGACTCTTCTTCGACGGTTGTTTGTGGCAAAGATTCTTCCACCATTGCTTCAACGGGGGCTTCTTCTTTCACAGCAGGACGCTCTGCAATCTTTTGCACGATCAAGTGACCGGTACGGTCAAAGCGGATGGATTCCAACAACCCCTCAGCAACCGCTTTGCGTTGGCGTTCAAACTCAATGCGTTCTTCTTCCGCAATCACGACCACGTTCAAGACGGGGGAAACATCCGTACCCAAGCGCACCGGAACAACATGCACCCCAGTGTCACGGATTCCTTGTTGGCTAATACGGCGGCGGTTGATGTCTACGCTGGTGAGGCGGTTGAGTTCATCCGCGATTTCTTGCGTGGTGACCGAGCCAAACAACTTGCCCGTGTTAGCCGCACGACGAAAGAACACGATTTCCGTGCCATCAATCTTACGACCCAATTCATTCAACATACCTTCATATTGCAGGCGACGTGCTTCGGCGGCTTCGCGCAATTTCTTAACGCGCTTCATTTCGCCTTCAGTGGCTTGAACTGCCATGCGTTTGGGGATCAAGTAGTTACGAGCATAGCCGTTGGCAACTTCAATAACTTCACCCGCTACGCCTTGTTTGTAAATATCGGCGAGCAAAATAACCTTCATTGTTGCATTCCTCATCAACACTAATCGCGCCTCCAACACGAGGCGCGGGATCATTCCGTTTTCAACGTAAGCGACGCA
>Ga0172376_10004793_pt1 | contig 15325 bp, 11 predicted proteins | sample Lak35m_FD_121114 | JGI IMG/M metagenome (GOLD analysis project Ga0172376, IMG submission 121114) | Freshwater microbial communities from Kabuno Bay, South-Kivu, Congo - kab_092012_35m | ecosystem: Environmental > Aquatic > Freshwater > Lake | place: Democratic Republic of the Congo: South-Kivu...
CCCCCTCACCCCGGCCCTCTCCCTCGGGGAGAGGGAGAAAGTCAGCCCGCGCTCGCAGGGCTGCGGCGTTCCGGTTGGCTGAAAGCGGAAGGCGTTCCTCCCTCTCCCCGGGGGAGAGGGCCGGGGTGAGGGGGAAGGGGCGCTACCAGTTGCCGACCGCGCCTCAACCGGGCCTGCAAGAAAGTGAGATGCGCGCGGGAAGCGGCGGCCGGACAACGCGGGCTTTGTTTCTTCGGCCCGGCCGGGTAGCCTTTCCCCATGCACCAGTCTGCCACCCGCCGCCACTTTCTCGCCGCCGGTTCCGCCGCCACGCTGGCCGCCCCCGCGATTCTTCACGCCGCCAGCCGCAGCGACAAACTTCGCATCGGCCTCATCGGCTGCGGCGGGCGCGGCACGGGCGCGGCGGCGCAGGCGCTCAACGCGGACAGCAACGTCGAGCTTTACGCGATGGGCGACGCCTTCGCAGGGCAGATCGAGAAGAGCCAGGAGTCGCTCAAGAAGCAGTTCGAGAAAGACCCGACGCGCGTGAACGTCGCGGAGTCGCGGCAGTTCACCGGCCTCGACGCCTACCAAAAAGTCCTCCAGAGCGGCGTGGACGTGGTGCTGCTCACGACGCCCGGCGGCTTCCGCCCGTTCCACCTGCGCGCGGCCATCGAGGCCGGCAAGCACGTCTTCTGCGAGAAGCCGATGGCCGTGGACCCGGCGGGCATCCGCTCGGTGCTGGAGTCCACGCGACTCGCGAAGGAGAAGAACCTCGCCATCCGCGCGGGGTTCAACTTCCGCTTCGAGTCGCCCTACCGCGCGGCGATGCAGCGGGTGCAGGACGGCGCGATTGGCGACCTTGTCTCGATTTACTCCACGCGCATGAGCAACCGCCTCGCGCGCTTCGACGGCGTGCGCAAACCGGAGCAGACCGACCTCGAATGGCAGCTCCGCAACTGGCACCACTTCGTCTGGCTCTCCGGCGACTTCATCCTAGAAGTCACGGCGCACAGCATTGACAAGGTCGCGTGGGCCATGCGCGACGTGCCGCCCGCGAAGTGCCACGCCAGCGGCGCGCGGCACCAGGCCACCGTCGGCGACTGTTTCGACCAATGGGACGTGACCTACGAATGGGACAACGGCGTCATCGGTGTCCTCAAGACGCGCTACCAGAACGGCTGCCACAACGAGCACCGCGACGTGCTCATCGGCACGAAGGGCAAATGCGAACTCGGCTGGGGCGGCGCGAAGATCACCGGCGCCATGAACTGGCGTTACGAGGGCGAGAAACCCGTCTCGCACCAGGTCGAGCACGACGAGTTTTTCGCCGACCTGCGCGCGGGCCGGACGCCGAACGACGGGCAGCGCATGGCGCAGAGCACGATGATGGGCATCATGGGCCGCATGAGCGCCTACACCGGCAAGGAAGTGACGTGGGACTTCGCGATGAAGTCCAAGCTGGCGACGATGCCCGAGAAGCTGACTTGGGACATGAAGCTGCCGGAGCCGAAGCCCGCCGAGCCGGGCCGGACGCCGCTGGTGTGACGCGAAAATTTTCCGGCTTTTCCGGTGCCGGGGCTTGACTCGACCGCGTCGGAAAACGTGAAATGGCAGGGTTCCAAGGGTTCGCGGTCATGTGGTCGCGAAGGCAGTGTGGATGGTCGGGCCGCCATCCCGTCACGAGCGCGCCGTTGCCGGACGGCGCGCAACCCGAGTGCAAACATGGCCCGAAAAACCGCTGTCCGTCCCGCGCCCGCCCGCGCCGCCCGCCTGCCCGCCCGCAAGGTCACGGTGGTCATCCCCGTGCTCAACGAGTCGGCCACCATCGCGGACCTGGTGCGCTTCGCCCGCGCCGACCGGCTGGTGGGCGAGGTGCTGGTGATTGACGACGGCTCGATTGACGGCACGCCCGAGCTGGCGGCGGCGGCCGGCGCGCGCGTGATCACCAGCGCGCTCATGGGCAAGGGCGAGAGCATGGAGGAGGGCTGGCAGCACGCGCGGCATGACGTGCTCGTGTATCTGGACGGCGACCTCACCGGGCTGCGCAAGGATTTGTTCCGCACGCTGGCCGCGCCGCTGTTCGCGGACGAGGCGGATTTCGTGAAGGCCAGGTTCACCCGGGCCGCCGGGCGCGTGACCATCCTCACGGCCAAGCCGCTGCTGAAGACGTATTTCCCCGAGCTGGCGGACTTCGCGCAGCCGCTCGGGGGCATCATCGCCGCGCGGCGCGACCTGCTGCGGCGGCTGCGCTTCGAGAACGACTACGGCGTGGACATCGGGCTGCTGATTGACGCGCTGCGCGAGCGGGCGCGCATCGTGGAGGTGGACATCGGCGAGCTGCGGCATGACAGCCAGTCGCTCGAGGCGCTGGGCGAGATGGCGATGCAGGTGACGCGGACCATCCTCGAGCGCGCGGCGGAGTGGGGCCGGCTGCGGCTGTCCTTCGCGCGGCAGACGCGCGAGCGCGAGCGGCAGGCGCGGGTCAAGCAGGGCCACGCGCTCAAACGCATCACGCAGGTGGACCGGCTGGCGCTCATTGACATGGACGGCACGCTGCTCAACGGCCGCTTTGTCCTCGCCCTCGCGCGGGCCACGGGCCAGGAGGAGGCGCTCCAGCCGCTGCTGGACAACGCCATCCTCACGCCCGTGCAGCGCACGCGCAGCATCGCGGCGCTCTTCGCCGGCACGCCGCGCCATGTGTTCGAGCGCGTGGCGCGCGACCTGCCGCTGATGCCCGGCGCGGTCGAGACCGTCGTGGGCCTGCGCAAGGCCGGCTACCGCGTGGGCATCGTGACGGACAGCTACCACACCGCCGCCGAGACGGTGCGGCGGCGGGTCTTCGCGGACTTCGCGGTGGCGCATATGATGAAGTTCCGGCGGGACAAGGCGACGGGGCGCGTGACCTTCGCGCCGGCCATGCGCGAGCCGGTGAAGTGCCGCAAGCACCGCCTCTGCAAGCTCAACGTGCTGCACCACCTCTGCGCCGAGCTGAACGTCACGCCCGACCAGGTGCTGGCCGTGGGCGACAGCGAGAACGACGAGTGCGTGCTGCGCGCCGCGGGCAATTCGGTGGCCTTCCAGCCCAAGCGCCCCTCCGTGCGCGACGCCGCGAAGCACACGCTGGAGGAGGATCTGCGCGGCATCCTGAAACTGCTTGGCGAACCGGTCTCCCTGCTGCCAGAAATCCGCGAGCTGCACGCCGGCGAGCCGCCGGCCAACCATTGATCGCCCCCCATGAATCGAAAACTCCACCCCCGGCCCCCCCTCCCCGCGTCCGTCCCCGCGTCCCGTGGTTGGCCGGTGCTGGCCGTGCTGCTGGGCGGCGCGGCGGGCGCGGTGGCGCAGGTGGCCACCAACGCCCCCGCCGCCGCGCCGCCGGACATCTGGCTCACCTTCGGCCTGGACCGGCTGGCTCCGCTTCAGGCCGCGCCGCTGGCGGGCATTCCGTTGTGGCAGTATCTCGCGTCGCTGATCTACATCTTCCTGGCCTTCTACATTTCCAAGGGGCTGGACGCCTTCATCAACGGGCGGCTCAAGGAGTGGGCCGGCAAGACGGAGACCACGGTGGACGACCTCATCATCGAGCTGCTGCGCGGGCCGGTGCGGGTCACGTCGTTTGTCATCCTGCTGCATCTGGGGATGCGGATCTACTCGTGGCCGGAGGGCGTGGCGGCGTTTTTCTCCAAGGGCCTCAAGGTCATCGTGGCCGTGTCCATCACCTACGTGCTGCTCAAGCTGGTGGACGTGTGGATGGGCTGGTGGCGCGAGCGCGCGGCGGGGGACAACGAGCAGTTTGGCCGGCAACTGCTGCCGCTGATCGGCAAGAGCCTCAAGGTCTTCGTGGTGATCGTCGCCGCGCTGGTCACGTCGCAGAACCTGGGCTTCAACGTCACCGGCCTCATCGCCTCGCTGTCCATCGGCGGCCTGGCGGTGGGCCTGGCCGCGCAGGACACGCTGGCCAACCTCTTCGGCGCGGTGGCCATCCTGGTGGACAAGCCCTTCAAGGTCGGCGACCGCATCCAGCTCGACGCCGTGGACGGCACGGTGGAGACCATCGGCTTCCGCAGCACCCGCGTGCGGAACCTGGACGGCTACCTGGTGGTCATCCCCAACAAGACCATGGGCAACGCCACCATCACCAACGTGGCCGAGCGCCCGAACATCAAGACCGTGATGAACATCGGCGTGACCTACGACACCCCGGCCGAAAAGGTCCAGCGGGCCATGCGGATCATCGAGGAGATTTACAGGCCGCACCCGAAGACCAGCGACCTCATCATCAGCTTCAACAAGTTTGAAAGCTCGTCGCTCAACATCCTCGTGGTCCACTGGTGGAACTCGAAGGACTTCAAGGAATACCTGCTGGGCTTCCAGCACCTGAACCTCGAGCTCAAGCGCCGCTTCGACGCCGAGGGCATCAGCTTCGCCTTCCCCACGCAGACCGTTTATCTCCGGCAGGACTCCGAGTGGCGCGTGGCCGCGCTCGACGGAACCGCCGCCGCCCACCCCAAGGCCAGTTGATCCGAACCCCACCCGCATGACCGACGCCGACCTCAACGCCAGCTCCCCCCTGCCGCGCATCGCGATGATCTCCACCCACGGCTACGTGGCCGCCAACCCGCCGCTCGGCGCGGCGGACACCGGCGGGCAGGTCGTGTATGTGCTGGAGCTGTCCAAGAAGCTCGCGCAGCTCGGCTACGAGGTGGACATCTGGACGCGCCGGTTCGAGGACCAGCCGGAGCTGGACGTGGTCAACGAGCGCGTGCGGGTGATCGGCGTGCCGTGCGGCGGCCGGGAATTCATCCCCAAGGAGCACCTGCACCTGAAGCTGCCGGAGTGGTCGCGCAACGCGCTGCGCCTCATCAAGAAGCTCAAGCTCAACTACGCCTTCCTCAACAGCCACTACTGGGACGCGGGCGTGGCCGGGATGCGCCTGGCCGAGGTGCTGCGCGTGGCCCACCTGCACACGCCGCATTCGCTGGGCGTCTGGAAACAGCGCCAGATGGAGCAGGACCATCCCGGCGACGCGGCCCACCTGGACCGCCGCTACAACTTCACCGAGCGCATCCACCACGAGCGCCTGCTGTATGCGGCGGCGGACCTCGTGATCGCGACGACCCCGCAGCAGACGGAACTGCTGGTGCAGGACTACGGGCTGGCCGAGGACCACTGCCCGATGATCCCGCCGGGCTACGACGACCACCGGTTCTACCCCGTGAGCGAGGCCACGCGGCAGGGCATCCGGCAGCGGCTGGGCTTCTCCGGCAAGGTGGTGCTGGCCCTCGGCCGGCTGGCGCGCAACAAGGGCTACGACCTGCTCCTGCACGGCTTCGAAGTGCTGGCGAAGCGCGAGCCGGAGGCGGTGCTGCATCTCGCCGTGGGCGGGGAGAACGCGAACGCGGGCGAATTGAAGCTGCTCGCCGAGCTGAAGGAACTCGCCGCCGCGCTCGGCCTGGCGGACCGCGTCCGCTTCAGCAGCTTCATCCCCGACGCGGAACTGGCGGATCATTACCGGGCGGCGGATCTGTTCGTGCTTTCCAGCCGTTACGAGCCGTTCGGCATGACGGCCATCGAGGCGCTGGCCTGCGGGACGCCGACCGTGGTGACGATCCACGGCGGGCTGTGGAAGGCGCTCACGTTTGGCCGCAACGCGCTGTTCGCCGACCCGCTCGACAGGGAGGACCTCGGCATCATGATGCTCAAGCCCTTCCGCCACCCGCGCCTGCGGGCGCGGCTGGCCCGCATGGGCGCCTACAAGGCGCGCAGCCTGTTCACCTGGTCGGGCATCGCACAGCAGTTGATCGCGCTGGTGGAGCACCACACCCAGACGCGCGGCGACCTGGCCGACACGGAATGGGATGAGCCGTGGACGGACACGGACTGAGCGGCCATACTCGCGCCCGATGAGCCAAGTCGCGTTCTTCTGCTCCGACCTCGACGGCACGCTGCTGGGCAATCCCGAGGCCACGCGCCGGTTCAAGACGGCCTGGGAGGCGCTGCCCAAGGCCGCGCGGCCGCTCCTGGCCTACGCCTCCGGGCGGCTGGTGCAGGACATGATTGACCTGCTGGCCACCGGCAGCCTGCCCTGGCCGGACTACCTCATCGGCGGCGTGGGCACGCAGCTTTACGACGGCCGCCGCAAGCGCCCGCTCAACGAGTTCAACCAGCAGTTCCGCGAGGGCTGGGACCTGGCGAAGGTCGAGACGATCGTGGCCGCCTTTCCCGGCGTCACCCGCCAGCCGCCGCAGTTCCTCCATCCCTACAAGTCGAGCTGGTATCTCCACCGCGCCGCGCCGGAGGCCGTCGCGCTGCTGGGCCGGCAACTGGCGGAGGCCGGCCTCCAGACCAACGTGGTCTATTCCAGCGCGCGCGACCTCGACGTGCTGCCCGCGGACACGAACAAGGGCGGCGCGCTCAAGTGGCTCTGCCACCGGCTCGGCCTGCCGCTCGAACAGGTGCTCGTGGCGGGCGACACCGCCAACGACGCCAGCATGTTTCTCCTGCCCGGCGTGCGGGGTATCGTGGTGGAGAACGCCCAGCCCGAGCTGATCGAGGCCGTCGTCAAGCTGCCCACCTTCAACGCCACCCGCGTCATGGCCGAGGGCGTGCTCGAGGGCCTGGAGCACTTCGGCGTCATCCCCGCCACCCCGCAGCCCGGCGGCGCCGCGCTGGCCCTGGCGGAGATGGACCCCACCATGCGCATGATCTTCGGCGAGGCGGCGCTCGGCTCGCTCACGTCGGACGAGCGCGCGCTCATCGCCACGGGCTACCGCCAGGCGCTGCTCGCCCTGCGCAGGAACCTCACCCCGCTGGGCTTCTCCGCCTGCTCGCTGGCGGACAACGAGGTCACCGGCACCGACGTCAACTACCGCAGCGTCTGGGCGCGCGACGGCGCCATCACCATCATCGGCACCATGGAACTTGCCGACCCGGACATCCGCGCCGCGCAGCAGGCCACGCTCCGCACGCTCTTCGACCGCCTCGCGCCCAACGGCCAGATGCCGGCCAACGTGCGCATTGACGACGGCACGCCGGACTACAGCGGCGTGGGCGGCATCTGCGCCATTGACGGGGCGATGTGGGCGATCATCGCCTTCCACGCCTACGTGCGGAAGACCGGCGACCTGGCCCTGCTCGCCGAATACGCCGGCCCGCTGCGGCGCGTGATGGACTGGCTCGGCGCGCTGGACGCCAACAACGACCTGCTCCTCGAGGTGCCCGAGGCGGGGGACTGGACGGACCTTTTCGGGCGCAGCTACCATGTGCTCTACGACGAGGTGCTCTGGTATCGCGCCAACGTCGCCCACGGCCGGCTGCTGGAGCTGCAATGTGAGTTCGACGCCGCCGCCGAGTGCCTGCGCCGCTCGCAGGCGATCCGGGCCAAGATCCTGCACACCTTCTGGCCCACCACGCAGCCGCCCGCCGTCGGGGCCGCCCAGCCGTTCACCTTCGCGCAGCAGCAGTCCTTCGTGGGCGACTCCAGCTACCTGCTGGCCGAGATCACGCCCTTCAGCTTCAACTGGCGCTGCGACGTGCTGGGCAACGTGCAGGCCTTCATCGCCAACATCCTCGACGCCGACCGCGCCCGCACCGCCTTCAAGTTCATGTGGGGCGTGGGCGTCAACGAGCCGTATCCCGTGGTGAACCTCTACCCGCCCGTGCAGGCCGGCGACCCCGACTGGCGCTCCTACTACACCGTCAACCTGCTCAACCTGCCCGGCCACTACCACAACGGCGGCATCTGGCCCTTCATCGGCGGCATGTGGGTGCGCTTCATCCACCGCCTCGGCCTCTACGAGGTGGCCTGCCGCGAGCTGCTCAAGCTGGCGCAGTTGAACCGGCTCGGCAAAAATCAGGAGTGGGAGTTCAACGAATGGGTCCACAGCCGCACCGGCCGGCCGATGGGCAAGTGCTTCCAGGCCTGGTCCGCCTCCTCCTACATCCACGCCTGCCAGGAACTCCAGGTCAGCCCCGAAACCCTGCCCCGCGAGTGACGCGCTTTCACCATGCCTCCGCATCATCACCACGAACCCCACCACGAGCCGCCGCCGCACGACGGCCCGCACCACCATCCGCCCGGCCCCAAGCCGCACTGGTCGCGCCTCGACCAGATGCCGGACGAGGAGGTGCTGCGCTTCGCCCCGCCGGAAATCCGCCGCCTGTGGAGCAAGCTCGCCCAACTCGAACAGCGCGTCGCCGCCGTCCAGCAGCAGAACGACCAGATTCTCGCCGCGCTGGCCCGGCTCGAAGCCGCCCGCCCGCCCGCCGCATGAACGCCGTCCCCGAGCTGGATCCCGGCCTGCTCGCGATGGTGGAGGCCAACGCCTGGACGTTCGGGCCGAACGCCACCGCGCTGCGCGTGCTGGGCCTGACGCTGCGCGAGCGCGTCGCGCCGGAGGATTTCTGGGAGCCGCTGCTGGCCGGGTGTCCGCGCATGGCCCCGCTGGGCTACTGGCTGGAGGCGCACCGCACCGGCGGCGTGCCGGTGGAAAAGCTGGCGGGGGACTTCCTCCGGCGCGAGGCCCTGATGGTGGGCTACCTCGACCGGCTGCTGGACAAGGCCGAGCGCGTGCTGGTGGCCGGGCACGACCGCGAGCTGGAGCAGCTCTGGCAGATTGACGGCGGCTGGCGCGAATACCGCCACCTGCTGCTGGACGGCGCGCCCAACGTGCCGCCGCCGGGCGAAGGGTGCGACCTGATCAAGGGCGGCCCGCGCATCGGTGCGCCCTTCACGTTCCGCGAGCTGGAGCGCGCGCTGGACTGGGCCGAGGCGCTCGTGTTGAGCGGCTTCATCCTGCACCGGCAGAACCTCCTCGGCCCGCCCCAGCTCCGCCCCCTGCTTTTGAGCGCGCGCGACCAGGTGGACCGCGTGCTGCTCACCACCACCAACGAACGCCGGCTCACGCTGGGCGAGGGCGCGCCGCGCGAATACCGCGAGGACTTCCGCCCCTACCTCTGGCAGCAGTCCGTCACCCACCTCGTGAGCGAGTGGCACGACGGCCGCGACGGCACGCAACTGGGCTGGCTGCCGCTGCCCGCCGAGATTCTCGCGGGCCAGTTGGGTGAAACCCTGGCCCCCGCCGCCCGCTGATGGAAACCGCGCTGGTCCTCATCGTCGTCATGCTCGCGACCCTCGCCATCGCGTGGCTGCCGGCGCGCAAGGAGGCCGTGGCCCTGGTGGCGGTGGCGGTGCTGCTGTCCGTCGGCCATCTGCACGGCTTCTTCCCGGCGGACAAGGCGTTCGCCAGCATCTCCCTGCCGGTGCTGCTGATCCTGCTCTCCATCGGCATCTTTGCGACGGTGTTCGCGGAATCGGGCGCGTTTGAGCGCGCGTGCCGGTTCATCGCCATCGCGGCGCGGGGCCGGCAGCGCGTGCTGGTGCCGGGCTTCCTGCTGCTGACGTATCTGCTGTCCTCGCTGCTGCCGAACCTGACCTGCCTCTACGTGCTGCTGCCGGTGATGCTGGGTTCGCTGCGGGCGGTGGGCATGGGCGACCAGGCGCTCAAGCAGACCCTGGTGGCGCTGGTGATCGCCAGCAACCTCGGCGGGGCCAGCACGATGATCGGCGACTTCCCCAACATCCTCATCAGCCGCTCGCAGGGCATTCCCTTCATGGACTTCATCGCCTGGATGATGCCGGCGTGCGTGCTGCTCCTGGGCGTGCTCTACCTGCTCATCTGGCGGGGCAACGGCGGCCGGCGCGAGGCGCCGCCGGTCGCGCTGGGGCTGCTCACCGAGATGCTGCGCCAGCAGAGCCGGCACCTGCGCGTGGACCTGCGGCTGTTCCTGCCGGCGTGCGGCACGTTCCTGCTGCTGCTGGCGGGGCTGATCTTCACCGGCTGGAATCCCTTTCCGCCCGAGCTGGTGTGCCTGGGCGCGGCGTGCCTGTGCATCTGGCTGCTGCCCGAGCCGGAGAAGTGGGCGACGAAGGTGGACGTGGCCAGCGCGCTGTTCATCGCGTGCCTGTTCCTCTTCGCCGGGGGCATCCAGGCCACGGGCGTGCTCAACCGGCTGGCGGGCTTCGTCATCGAGCTGTGCGCGGGGGACCCCCGCCTGTTGAGCGCCGCCCTGATCGTGCTGGCGGCGGGGTTGACGGCGGGCTTCTCGGCGGGGCCGACGACGGCGGTGCTGATCCCCATCGCGGAGACGTTGAAGGACCAGTTGCCGGGGCATCTGGAGTGGTGGGCGCTCTCGCTGGGCGTGCTGGCCGGTTCGAGCACGACGCTGCTCTCGGCCACAGCGGGGCCGATCGCGGCGAACCTCCTCAAGCGCCAGACCGGGCTGGAGCTGTCCTACGGGGACTTCCTGCGGCTGGGCCTGCGGTCGGGCGTGTGGTTCACGCTCGGGGCCATCGCCTACGTCTGGGCGCGGCTGCGTTTCGGGTGAGCCACCGATGAGGCTGTCGTGAGCAACCTGTCCAACCACCAGTCCGCGCGTCCGGCCCTGCGGCGGCAGGAGGTGGATCTGCGCCTAGTGCCGGCGGGCTTCCTCGCGCTCATCGCCGTGGGCACCTTCCTGCTGGTGCTGCCGTGGGCGCAGCGGCCCGGCCAGTTCGTCGGCGCGCTGGACGCCTTTTTCCTCGCCACTTCGGCGGCGTGCGTGACGGGGCTGACCACGGTGAACGTGGCCGAGACGTTCAGCCCCTTCGGGCAGGTCGTGCTGCTGGGGCTGATCCAGTTCGGCGGGCTGGGCATCCTCACCGCCGGCATCCTGCTGGTGCTGGTCGGCGGGAACCGGCTCTCGCTGGCCGACGAGCAGACCATCCACGCCACGGTGGGCCGGCTGCGGCAGGCCCGGCCGCTGGACCTGTTCATCTACGCGTGCGTGTTTGTGTTCCTGCTGGAGCTGGCGGGGGCCGTGGGCCTGTTCGCGCTGATGACGCGCGCCGACCCGGCGGCGGACCCGGCGGCGACGCTGTGGGCGGCGGTCTTCCACGCGGTCAGCGCGTTCTGCAACGCGGGCGTCTCGAACCAACCCGAGGGGATGATGCGGTGGCGGGGCGAGCCGGCCCTGCTGGCGATCATCGCCGCGCTGGTGCTGGCCGGCAGCATCGGGCTGATGACGCTGATCAACTTGCGCTACTTCCAGTTCTGGCGGCGCGACCCGCGGCGGCGGGGGCGGATGACGTTTCAAACCAAGCTCTGCGTGGCGGCGGCGGCGGCGCTGCTGGCGGCGGGCACGCTGCTGACGTGGCTGTTCGAGCCGGCCCACACCCACGCGACGGCGGGCCTGGCCGAGCAGTTGACGTGGGCGGCGTTCCACTCGGCGATGCGCACGGCGGGTTTCACCGTGGTGAACGTGGACGAGATGAACCCGCCGACCCTGCTGGGCACGCTGGCGCTGATGTTCATCGGCGGCGCGCCCGGCTCGATGGCGGGCGGGATCAAGACCGTGACCTTCGTGGTGCTGCTGGCCACGGCCTGGACGGCGCTGCGGCGGCGCGGCGAGGTGCAGTTCTGGGGCCGGCGCATCGCCCCCGTGACATCGAACGTGGCCGCGCTGCTGACGCTGCTGGCGGCGGGCTGCGTGGCGGCGGGCGTGGGCCTGCTGATGGTGTGCGAGGACGGCCACGCGGCGGCGGCCACGCGCCACGGCTGGCTGGCGCTGGTGTTCGAGGCGGTGTCGGCCTTCGGCACCGTCGGCCTGAGCACGGGCGTGACGCCGCTTTTGACCCCGGCGGGCAAGCTGGTTATCGTCGCGCTCATGTTCCTTGGCCGCGTCGGCACGCTGGTGCTGGCCGTCTATCTCGCGCGTCCGGCCAACCCGCTGCGGGTGCGTCACCCGCGCGAGGAGCTGGCGCTGGGCTGAAACCACAACCACACATCGCATGGCACAACGCATCTTCATCATCGGCGCCGGCCGCTTCGGCGCGCATCTGGCCGCGCGGCTCTCGGAGTTCGGCGCCGAGGTCGTCCTGGCGGACAAGGAATCCGAACGCGTCGAGGACCTCACGCAGGACGGCTTCCACGCCCTGGAGATGGACGCCGAAGACGAGGAGGCGCTGAAGGAGGCGGGCGTGGCCGACGCCGACGCGGTGGTGGTCTCCATCGGCGAGAACATGCAGGGCAGCATCCTCACCACGCTGCTGCTCAAGGAACTCAAGGTGAAGCGCATCGTCTGCCGCGCCGTGGACGCGCGGCACGCCACCGTGCTCGAGAAGGTCGGCGCGGACCTCGTGGTGCTGCCCTCGCGCGACATGGCCTACCGCCTGGCCGAGCGCCTGCGCGACAACGCCGGCAGTGACCGGCAGGAGTTGTGCGGCGATTACCAGCTTGCGCAGATCCGGCTCGGCCCGCCGCTGCACGGGCAGACGCTCGCGGAGGCCGGGTTGCGCGAGCGCTATCGCATCAACGTGGTCCTGCGCACCCGGCCCGGCCCGGATGGCGCGCCCGTGGCCACGGAGCCTTCGCCCGACCTCCGCTTCGCCCTGCACGACCTGCTCATCGTCGCGGGCGAGCGCGGGCACATCAACCGCTTCGAGCGCGAGTGCGGCCTGCCGGAATGAACACCGTCGAGGCGGTCATCTTCCTGATCCTGCTGTTCATGGCGGTGCCGGACGTGTGCCGGCACTTCGGGCGGCCGGCGCTGATCTACGCGGCCTTCGCCCTCTTCGGCGTGCTGCTCTCCCCGCTCGTGGACGGCGAGGTCAAGCTGATGCTGGGCGAGGCGGGGAAGGTCGGCTTCCTGCTGCTGCTCTTCGAGGTGGGGCTGGAAATTGACCTGCCCAGACTTCAGGCGCTCGTGCCGGCGCTGCGCTACACGGCGGGCTGGGTGCTCGCGCAGTATCCACTCCTGCTGCTGGTCACGCACGCCGCCGGCTTCGGCGTGATGGAAACCCTGCTGGCCTGCGCCTCGCTCACCGGCTGCTCGGTCGGCATGGCCCACTCCGCGTGGAAGCACCATCCGCATCTGGGCGAGGCGGGGCGCGCGCTGTTCCTGCAGGTCATGGTGTTGTTGGAGGTGCTGGCCATCCTCGCGCTGTCGGTCGAGGCCGTCGCGCTCAAGTCGGGCGTGACCTGGTGGATCCTGGTGCAGCTCGCGGGCATCGCCGCCGTGATCTACGGCGTGAGCCGGCTCGCGCTGCCGCTGCAGAAGCTCTTTCAAACCATCCTCGCCGAGGCCACGCACTGGCGGATTCACCTCGTCGTGCTGCTCGTGCTCACGGTCTGCGCGGTGGGCGAGCGCCTGGGCCTGTCCGCCGCCAAGACCGCGTTCTTCCTCGGCCTGTTCCTCGCGCGCATCGAGCACGACGGCCAGGGGCTGGAGCACTACGTCGCGCCCATCAGCCAGCGGATGCTCATCCCGATCTTCTTCTTCGGCCTCGGGCTGGCGGTGCCGTGGAGCGTGGTCTTCAGTTGGACCGGCGTGCTGGCGGTGGGCACGGCGGGCCTGCTGCTGGCCTGGCGCTGGCTGCAGTTCCGCCGCTGGCCGCTGGGCGGGGAGGCGGCGGAGACGTTCTTCCTGCTGTGCCCGAACTTCACCATCGTCTCGCTCGCCGCGCAGACGATGCTGCAAAACGGCGATACCTCCGGCACCCCCGCGTGGCTGCTGCTCACCGGCCTGCTGGTGACGGTCGTCGCGCTCTTCGCGCTGCCGAAGGCGGTGAGGCCGCCGGCGGCCTGACCGCCGGCGGCGGGAACAAGGTTGAACTCGCCCGGCCCGCCGCGCAGACTCGCGGCCAGAAAGCTCCCGCGACCGCGCCATCGTGAACCAAACCAAGGAACAGCAACGCCTCTACGAAACGCCTGGCGAGCAGGGCGCGCCGTGGCGCAAGTGGGGGCCGTATGTCTCCGAGCGCTCGTGGGCCGGCGTGCGCGAGGATTACAGCGCGGACGGCAATGCGTGGGCCTACTTCCCGCACGAGCACGCGCGCTCTCGCGCCTACCGCTGGGGCGAGGACGGGCTGGCGGGGATTTGCGACCGCTACCAGGTGATGTGCTTCGCGCTGGCGCTGTGGAACGAGCGCGACCCGATTCTCAAGGAGCGCCTCTTCGGCCTCACGCCCAACGAGGGCAACCACGGCGAGGACGTGAAGGAGTATTACTTCTACCTCGACTCGACGCCGACGCACTCCTACCTGAAGTGGAACTACAAGTATCCGCAATGTGCCTTTCCCTACCAGCGGCTCATCGAGGAGAACCAGCGGCGCGGCCCGGCGGACCCGGAGTTTGAGCTGCTCGACACCGGCGCGTTCCACGAGGACCGCTACTTCGACGTGTTTGTGGAATACGCCAAGGCCGGGCCGGAGGACATCTGCATCCGCATCGAGGCCGTCAACCGCGGCCCCGACTCCGCGCCCATCCGCCTGCTGCCGCACCTGTGGTTCCGCAACCGCTGGGCGTGGGGCGACGACGAGTATCCCGAGCCGCGCATCCGCCTCGGTGAAACTTCCCGCACGCATCTCGCGCTCGTCGCGGACGATTCCTGCTGCCCGAGCATCGGCCGGCTGCCGTTCGACTACCGCCTTGGCGCGTATCAGCTCTACGCGCAGCTCGGCGGCCGTCCGTTCTTCACCGACAACGAGACGAATGCACAACTCCTCTTCGGCCCGAAGGCGAAGAACCGCAGCCGCTTCGTGAAGGACGCCTTCCATCGCCATCTCATCCACGGCGAAAACTGCATCAACCCGCAGCAGTTCGGCACGAAGGCGTGTCTTGACTACCGCTTCGAGGTGCCGCCCGGCGAATCGGCCGTCGTGCGGCTGCGACTGACGAACCGCGAGATGGCGCGACCGCTGGCGGGAGTTGAGACCACGCTTCAGTCACGCCGCGACGAGGCCGACGAGTTCTACCAGTCCATCCAGCCGAAGACCGCCACCGCCGACGAGAAGCGCGTGCAGCGGCAGGCGCTCGCGGGGCTGTTGTGGAGTAAGCAGATTTACCGCTTCGACGTGAGCAAGTGGCTCAAGGGCGACAACCCGGCCGCGCCGCCGCCGGAGTCGCGCGCGAAAATTCGCAACCGCCACTGGCAGCACCTCAACTCGAAACGCATCATCTCGATGCCGGACAAGTGGGAGTATCCGTGGTTCGCCGCGTGGGACCTCGCGTTTCAGGCCGTGCCCTTCGCGCTCGTGGACGCGGAGTTTGCCAAGCAGCAGCTCTGGCTCCTGCTCTTCGAGCAGTTCCAGCACCCGAACGGCCAGATTCCCGCCTACGAGTGGGAGTTCAGCGACATGAACCCGCCGGTCCACGCGTGGGCCGTGTGGCGCGTCTATAACATGGACCGCATCCGGCACGGCAAGGCGGACCGCGACTTCCTCGAACGCTGCTTCCACAAGCTGCTGATGAACTTCGCGTGGTGGGTCAACAAGGTGGACCGCGAGGGCAACAACGTCTTCGAGGGC
>Ga0172376_10004797_pt1 | contig 15320 bp, 14 predicted proteins | sample Lak35m_FD_121114 | JGI IMG/M metagenome (GOLD analysis project Ga0172376, IMG submission 121114) | Freshwater microbial communities from Kabuno Bay, South-Kivu, Congo - kab_092012_35m | ecosystem: Environmental > Aquatic > Freshwater > Lake | place: Democratic Republic of the Congo: South-Kivu...
GAACAAGAGCGTCTGCACGCGCAGCAACGAGTACACGCCGACCTTCGTCAGGAGTCCGGCGAACACGGCGACGATCGGCGCACGGGCCGCTGGGTACGAATCGGGGAGCCACGAGAAGACGGGGAAGACGGCCGCTTTGACGCCGAACACGACGAGGAAGAGCATGGCCAGCGCGGTGCGAAGATGATCCGGGGCGACTCCGATCCGACCGGCGAGATCGGCCATGTTCATCGTTCCGGCCACGGCATAGACGAGCGCGATGGCGACGAGGAAGGCGACCGAGGTCAGCATGTTGATGATGACGTAGGTCGTCCCGTGGCGGACCTGCTGACGTCCACCACCGAGCGTGATGAGCACGTAGCTGGCGACCAGAGTGATCTCGAAGGCGACGAACAGGTTGAACAGATCACCGGTGATGAACGAGAGCGATACTCCGGCGACCAGTGCGAGATAGACGGGATGGAAAGCCGGAAGGTGGTCATCGCCCTTCTGGCCGACAGCGAAGACGAGCACAGCGAGGACCGTCACCAGGCCGACGACGAGCAACAACGCCGAGAGGAGATCGGCGACGAGGGTGATGCCGACCGGAGCGGGCCAGGCCCCGAGAGTGACGGCGGTTGGGCCATTGCGCTCGACCTCGATGAGCACCGCCACGGACGCGGCCAGCGCCACCGAGACCCCGATCACCGACAGTGCCCGCTGGATCGGACGATGCCCATGGGCCATCACCGCCAGCGCGGCGAACAGCAGCGGAGCGACGACGACCAACGGGAGCAGGATCCTCATCGGTCCGACCCCCCCGAGTCGTCCGACTCCTCCTCGTCACCGAGCAGACCCAACCGAGCGAGTCGGGCGATGCGACGGTCCTCGAGATCGTCCTCGACCTCGTCGTCGTGGGTGAGTCGCCAACTCCGATAGGCGAGGGCGAGGAGGAAGGCCGTCATGGCGAAGCTGATGACGATGGCTGTGAGCGCGAGCGCTTGCGGGACCGGGTCGGTCACCCGATCGCCGGCTCCGAAGATTCCGATGAACGGTGCGATCCCCGATCGGCCGCCGACGGCGAGCAGGAGGAGGTTGGCTCCGTGGGACAGCAGAGCCATACCGAGCACGATCCGCGTCAGCGTCCGCTGCAGGACCATGTAGACGCCCGTCCCGAAGAGCACTGCGACGATCGCCGCCATCACCACGGTCATGGTCCGGCCTCCGGCTCTCCGAAGACCTCGAGGACCGCCAGCATGGAGCCGAGGACGAGCAGGTAGACGCCGAGGTCGAAGAAGAATGCCGTGCTCATCGATGCCGGGCCGATGACCGGAAGGTCGAACGTCAGATAACGCGTCTGCAGCAACTGGCCGCCATCCCACAGCGCAGCCAGGGCTGCAACCGAAGCGACGACGAGCCCGCCTCCGAGCAGCACCATGGGACGGACCCGCACCGAACGACGAAGTTCCGCAGGCCCGGCCGTGGCCATCCGCAGGGCACAGGCCGATGCCGCGACCAACCCTCCGACGAATCCTCCGCCCGGTTGATTGTGTCCGGCGAAGAGGAGATACACGGAGACGACCAGCAGGACGTGGAACTCGGATCGCACGACGACGTCGAGGATCATCGAACGACGCGACATCTCGCTGTCGGCCCGCTCCCGTGGGGTCTGCTCGATCGGGGAGTGCTCGTTCATCGCCGCGCGTCCTCAGTGTCGATCGACTCCGCAGCGAGAGGGACGCCCTCGGACTCCTCACGACGGTCGATCCGGATGAGAGCGAGAACGCCGAGCGCGGCGATGAGCAGCACCGTGATCTCACCAAGGGTGTCGAAGGCGCGGAAATCGACGATGATGACGTTGACGACATTGCGACCGTGGGCATCGGGCAACGAACGGGCGAGGAATTCCTCAGCTAGTGAGCGATCGGCCAGACGTTCACCGGAGTCGCGGGTCGGCACAGGGCCATCGACGACATCGGCCGACGGAGTGGGTGTCCCGGTCACCGACGACGCGGCCAGAGCGAACCAGAAGACGAAGAGACCCACGGCCACACCCGCGACCGCAGGTCCGACACGACGAGGTCGCGAGATGGTCGGAGCGAAACCCTCAGGGAGATGACGCAGCACGAGGACGAACGCCACGACCCCGAGCGTCTCCACCATGATCTGGGTGAGTGCGAGATCCGGAGCACCCTGGACGATGAACAGGGCGGCCATGCCGTACCCGACCGTCCCGAGGAGCAGCACGGCGGCGAAGCGTCGACGGACGAGGGCGGCAGCACACGCGCTCGCCACCATGATCACGCCGATGACCGGCTGCATCGGCGAGTCGATCCACTCGACTGACCGTCCCAAGGATCCGGCGAGCACGAGCGGGATCCCGGGCACCAGGACGAGCGTGACGATCAGGACCATGAGGTACACCGGAAGCGATCCGCTCTGCACGACACTCGTGACCCGTCCGGCGACATCGACGAGTCCCTTGACCAGCGCGTCGTAGACCGACGTCGCACTCGGACCACGCGAGACCGCGGCCTGCGCCCGCTCGACCCTCCGGCGCATGACGAACAGTCCGGCTCCGGCAGCGATCACGAGGATCGACAGCCCGAGGGCTGTGTTGAGGCCGTGCCACAGGGACAGATGGACGGCGAGTTCGCTGAATCCGAGCGCAGCGAGCGAGTCGGCGACGAGCCCCGACATGACTCCCGGGATGATCCCGAGCACGAGTCCGACCATGGCCAACAGCGCCGGCGCGGCCACGAACGATGGCAACGGACGAGGTACGTCGGACCCCTCCACGACAGCGGCGTCACCGGTCCGGTCGACATCGTCACCGAATGCCCCCCACAGGAATCGGGCGCTGTAGGCCACGGTGAACACCGAGCCGAGGACGACCGCAGCCAGCAGCACCAGGTGTGCCGGGACATCGGGTTGCAGGAGCCCATCGAACGCCTCCTCCTTACCGACGAAACCCAACAGGGGCGGAAGTCCCGCCATCGATGCCGCCGCCAACAGGGATGCCCAGAACAGCGCCGGCCACCGACGGGCCAGACCGACGAGCCGTCGGATGTCGCGGGTGTGGGTCTGGTGGTCGATGATGCCGACGACCATGAAGAGCGAGGCCTTGAAGGCGGCATGGGCGACGAGCACCACGCACCCGGCGAGCGCCAGTTCGGGCAGGCCGGCCCCGAACAGGACCATCAACAGTCCGAGTTGCCCGATGGTGGAGTAGGCGAGGAGGAGCTTCAGGTCGTTCTGACGCAGCGCCCGATACCCGCCCAACAGCACACTGGCTGATCCGGCACCGAGGACGATCCAACGCCACGGCCCGTCCACGGCGAATGCCGGTGCGAAGCGGGCGACGAGATAGACGCCTGCCTTCACCATCGTCGCCGAATGGAGGTAGGCACTGATCGGAGTCGGCGCCGCCATGGCCGCAGGCAGCCACGCGTGGAAGGGAACCTGCGCGGACTTGGTCAGTGCTCCGATGAGCACCAGCACGAGGGCCACGTCGACGACGACCCCCGACGGCGGGGACGAGAGGATCGAACTCATCGAGTAGGTGCCGGCAGCCTGCCCGAGGAGCACGAAGCCGCCGAGCATGGCCAATCCACCAGCGCCGGTGACGAGGAGCGCCTGCGTCGCCGCCGAGCGAGCACTCGACGATTCGTCGTTCGATCCGATCAACAGGAACGACGTGATCGATGTCAACTCCCAGAATGTGAAGAGCAGGAGGAGGTTGTCGCTGGTCACCAGACCCGCCATCGCACCGGCGAACAGGGTGAGAACCGCTGCCGTCCGGCGGATGTCGCGATCGGGCGGGAAGTAGTGGACCGAGTAGACGAAGACCAGCGTTCCGATCGATCCGACCAGCGCAAGGAGGAGGAGGGAGAACCAATCGAGTCGGAACTCGATGGTGAGCCCGAGCGCACTCACCCAGTTCCACGACTCGGTTCGAGGCCCTGATCCGAGGGCCGATGCAGCCCAGATGCAGTAACCGACCGTCCACAGCGGACCGATCGCCGCGATCCAGAACACCCTCGAGCCGAGCGAACGACCGAGGAGGGCCACCGCCAGCGCCACGAGGACGTAGACGAGGACGGTGAGCAACACGATTCCCTCCTCTCGCGGTGGCCTGGGTCGTCGGCGGAGCGGTCGGCACCGCTCAGGCGACGGGTCTACTCGTCGGGTGTGAATCCCGTGTTTCGGGCGTCGGTCCTGCGTATCACAGCATCACCGGAGGCCATGACCCCGTCGATCAACGGCGTGCGAGGCGGGACGCGGCGGAGTCCACGTCGTCATGCAGCGGAAGGATCCTGCTCAGTCCGGTCAGGTCGAACTCGCGCCGGACGCCGGGTTCGGCCCGGGCCACGGCCACCGACCCGCCCCGTTGCGCACAGCGCCGCACGACCTCGAGCACGAGGGCCAGACCCAGCGAGTCGACCAGATCCACCCCGCAGAGATCGAGCACCACCAGTGGCGGGTCGTCGAGCGCGGCCAGCACCCGCACCAACTCGGTGCGGGCCCTCGGCACGGTGGCGAGGTCGAGATCCCCCGCCACGGTGATGACATCGACTCCGCCGGGCGCGCCGGTCACCACGAGTTCGGGCACCACGGCCTCAGGGTACCGACCGAGGCGACGTCACCGGCGAACCGTACGATCCGGTCGATGGCCCGCACCACCGCTCCCCTCGATGTCGACGCCTTCGTCGAGACATTGCGTGCCGATCACCGTGTCGTGCACGTGGAGCGCATCCCGGCCCGATCGGCACGAGTCGGTTCGCCGGCGTCGCCGATCCCCGACGCGCTGGCCCACCTCGTGCCCGCCGATGGACTGTGGTCGCATCAGGTGGAGGCGATCGATCACGTGCGCGCCGGTCGATCGGTGGCCATCGCCACCGGCACGGCCTCGGGCAAGTCACTGTGCTTCCAGTTGCCGATCGCCGAGGCCATCGCCTGTGGCGACCGACCGGCGACGGCGATGTTGCTGTTCCCCACCAAGGCCCTGGCCCAGGACCAGTTGCGCTCGGTCGGCGCGCTCGACGTTCCCGGACTCGTGGCCGTCACCCACGATGGCGACTCCACCCACGAGGAGCGTTCGTGGGCCATGCGCCACGCCAACGTGCTGCTGACCAACCCGGAGATGCTGCACGTCTCGATCCTCCCGACGCACGCCCGCTGGGGAACGTTCCTCAAGCGCCTGCGGTACGTGGTGATCGATGAACTGCACATCCTGCGCGGCATGTTCGGCAGCAACGTCGCCCATGTCCTGCGTCGACTCCGCCGCCTGTGCCATCACTACGGATCGGATCCTGTGTTCGTGTTCACCTCGGCGACCATCGGCGAACCCGCCGTGATGGCCAGCGAACTGAGCGGACTCGATGTCGCAGCCGTGGTCGACGATGGCTCGCCACGCGGCGAGCGTCTGTTCGTCCTGTGGGATCCTTCCGCCAACGAGGAGGGAGAAGATCCCGACGAGGCCCGTTCGTTCTCGTCGGCCCGCGACTCGGCGGAGGTCTCGGCGGCGCTCGTGCGGGCCGGACTGCGAACGATCACGTTCAGTCGCAGCCGCAAGGGCACCGAGATCATCGCCGCCGATCTGCAGCGGCGACTCCCCAAGCGACTGGCCAACGCGGTCCGCCCCTACCGAGGCGGGTACCTCACCGCCGAGCGCCGGGAGATCGAAGCCGATCTGTTCTCCGGGCGACTGCGTGCGGTGGTGGCCACCTCGGCACTCGAACTGGGCATCGACGTCGGGGGACTGGATGCCTGCGTGCTCGACGGGTTCCCGGGCACGATCGCATCGATGTGGCAGCAGGCCGGACGAGCCGGACGCTCGACGCAGTCGTCGGTCGCCGTGCTGGTGTCCGGCGACGACCAACTCGACCAGTGGTTCGTGCAGCATCCGAACGAACTGTTCGACCGCCCACCCGAACCCGCCGTCGTCAATCCGGCGAATCCGCACGTGCTGCTCCCCCATCTCGCCTGCGCCGCGTTCGAACAACCCCTCACCGCCGATGACGAGCGATGGTGGCCCGGACTGCTGGAGGACGGGGTGCGCGATCTCGTCCTCGCCGATCGATTGCGGGTACGGCCCGATGACACCGGGGCCGGGCCGGTGGCGGTGTGGGCCGGTCGGGGTCGCCCGGCCAACGGCGTGGGCCTGCGCAGCGCCAGCGGCGAGGAGTTCCGCATCGCCACGGCCGATGGCACCCTGATCGGAACGGTCGACGGGGCCCGTGCGTTCCGACAGGTGCATCCCGGGGCCGTCTACCTCCACCAGGGGAATGCCTGGCGGGTCCACGAACTCGATCTGTCCGAACGTGTGGCAGTGGTCGAGCCCGATCCCGGTGACGAGTACACGCAGGTGCGCGCCACGACCGACATCTCCATCACGTCGGTGGACGAGACCCGCTCAATCGGCCGGGCCGAACTCGGTCTGGGTGCGGTGCTGGTGGAGACGCGCATCATCGGCTATCGACGATTCGATCTACGCACCCGGGAGCAACTGGGCGTGCACGATCTCGATCTGCCGCCGTCGCGCCTGGACACGCGCGGATTCTGGTACGTGATCGACGACGCCCTCACCTCCATGGCCGGCGTCGGACCGGCCGAGTTGCCCGGCGCGCTCCACGCCATCGAACACGCCGCCATCGGCATCCTGCCGTTGTTCACCATCTGCGACCGATGGGACGTCGGCGGCGTGTCGACGCCGTGGCTGCTGGAGACCGGCGCGCCCACCATCGTGATCCACGACGCCGTGCCCGGTGGCGTGGGCATCGCCGAGTTGGGCTTCGCCGCGGCCGACCGACATCTGGTCGCCACCACGGAGGTCATCGATTCCTGCGGATGTGCCAGCGGTTGTCCATCCTGCGTGCAGTCACCCAAGTGCGGAAACGGGAACGACCCACTGGACAAGCACGCGGCCGTCGAACTGCTACGGGTGATTCTCGACTGATTCGATGCGCATCGCAGCAGCAGTGCGCAGGATCGGATCGGGAACCAAGGAGCCGATGAATGGAAGCTCGGTGACGCTGTGGTACCGAACCACCACCTGCACCGATCGCCCGTCGTCGACGAGTTCGAGGTCCACCGCCAATCGATCGGACGCCAGCGCAGAGGAGCGTTCGGCGCTGCGTCGAGCAGCGACGGCGCGATCACCGGTGGCGACCGATGCCGCCCGGGCCGCCTCACGGGCGGCATGGGTGAGCAGGATCTGGTCGCGTACGACGAGACCGGCCTGGACCACCAGGAGGATGAACAGCACCACGAGGGGGAGGATCAGCGCCAACTCGACGGTCGACTGACCCCGATCCCCCCGCCCCGTCGTGCTCACAACACCTTGCCGATCACACCGTCCATGACGGCATCGAACAACTGGCCGATGGCGCCCGATTGGGTGGCCCAGCCGAGCAACAGCAGGGCGACGCCGGCTGCGCCGAGCAGCACGAGCGCGTACTCGGCCGTGGTCTGACCACGCTCGGCGCGGTGCGGGTCGTGTCCGGTGCGTCGGGGATGGTGGTGGCCGATGGTGCGCAGCGCAGTGGCCAGGGAACGACACCGTGTGCGGAGTCGATGCATGGTTGTCTCCTTGTCTGAGAGGGATCTGCGGGGGAGGTGATCAACGGCCGAGCGACTGCACCGAGACGACCAGCAACGGGACGATCGCCAGCAGGCCAAAGGCGGGCAGCACACACAGCACGAGCGGGAGCAGCAACTGCACGGGGAGTCGACGAGCGGCCGTCTCGGCGGTTCGACGGCGTTGGAGTCGGGCATCGAACGCCACCCGCTCGAGCGCCGGGGCCAGCGGCACGCCGTCGAAAGCCGCCGAGCGAAGTGCGGCCACCAGCGGGCGGACCGGTTCACCCAGCGGCTCGAGGGCATCGAGTGCATCACCGAGACGGACGCCGAGTCGCACTCGTCGTTGCACCTCGCGCAGCGATTCGACGAAGGGTTCGGGCGAGCGCTCGAGGACGAGATCGACGACTTGATGAACGGTGAGTCCTGCCGCCACCGCCAACCGGAGCAGATCGACCAGTTCGGTCACCGCGCCGGCGATCGCCGCCTGTCGCCGACGCAGTCGGGTACGCGACCGCAATGCGGGCACGAGCGTGGCCCCAGCTGCGGCTGCGATTCCCAGAACGGGACCGACGCCGATCAACGGTGCCGCCCCACGAGGCGCGCCATCCACATGGCTCCGAGGCCATCGAGCGCGAGTCCGATGACGAGACAGGCCCATCCGATGGGTGAACCGAGGAGCATCGACCACAGGCGGGGTTCGAGCGCACCGACGACGAGGGTGAACGCCACCGGGGCCACGACCAGCAGTGCCGCCGAGGCCCGGGCCTGGGACGAGAGGGCCGTGACCTCGCGCTCCAGGGCGACCCGATCGCGCAGCGACTCGGCCACACCGTCGAGCACCGCCGCGCCCGATCCTCCGGCCTCGGCACTCAACTCGAGGGCGACGGAGGCCAGTCGACGGTTGGGCGAGGGGTCGGACGCTCGCCATCGCGCCACCGACGGGGCCACTCGATGTCCGGATCCGATGTCGGCGGCCAACGACGCGAGGAGTTGGTCGCCGGCGCCAACGCCGACGATGGCATCGGAGAGGGTGGATCCGGCGCGCAGGCGGCGGACGACGCGGTCCAGTGCTTCGGGCACCGTACGATCGAGCCTCCGTCGGCGACGGTCATCGACCAGTCGCGCGACCGGACCCGTGCCCGGGAAGGCCCGACGACCGATCGAGCCGGTCGAGCCGGTCGAGCCGGGCGCGGTCGGACCGGTCGGTGCGACGGGGGTCGGGTCGGCGAGTCTCCGACGAACACGGCGATTGGCCCGCAGTATCGGCAGCGACCGGACCGTCTCGACCGTCGCCAGCACGGCGAGGGCCGGCACCAGCAACGCCCACACCGTCGTCATGACTCGAGCCACTCGGCCGAGGCCGGGGACGTCCGACGTCGAGACGGGCGCGACGGCAATCGAACCAGTCGGCCGTCGCCGTCGGTGAGGGCGTTCACGCCGGTCGCCACCGGGGAGAGCTCCTCGTTCGAGGGTTCGGCCACTTCGGTGATCCGACGACTCCCATCAGCGGTGCGAGCGACGTGCACCACGAGGTCGATCGCCGCACACAACTGCGCGCGCACCGCAACCGCTGGCAGCGCCACGTCGCTCATGAGCACGAGGGTCTCCAGCCGACGGAGGGCGTCGACCGGGGAATTGGCGTGACACGTCGACATCGATCCGTCATGACCGGTGTTCATCGCCTGCAACATGTCGAGGGCCTCGTCGGCCCTCACCTCACCCACCACGATCCGGTCGGGCCGCATCCGCAGCGCGTTCCGCACGAGTTGACGAATCCTGACCTCGCCCTCTCCCTCGGCATTGGCCGGGCGGGCCTCCAGACGCAGCACATGCCGTCCCGGCAGGCGGAGTTCGGCGGCGTCCTCGATCGTGATCACCCGTTCGTCCCGATCGATGGAGCCGGCGAGGGCATTGAGCAGCGTGGTCTTGCCCGCACCGGCACCGCCGCTCACGACGATGTTGCGGCGACCACCCACCGCCCAGCGCAACAGATTCGCCACACCGGGTGACGCCACCGCATCGAGGTCGATCCCCCGCGCGCCGAAGCGTCGGATGGTGAGCAGCGGGCCGTCCACGGCCAGTGGCGGGATGATGGCGTTGACCCGCGAGCCGTCGGGCAACCGGGCATCGACCCATGGCGAACTCCGGTCGATTCGCAGACCCAGCGGCGTGACGATGCGTTCGAGCAGCGCGATCGTCACGGTCGGGGACAGCACGAGATCGGTGCTCTCGAGTCGACCATGACGTTCGATCCACACGTCGCCGTGCCCGTTGACCATGACCTCGTCGACGGTCGGATCGGCGAGCAGCGGATCCAGGCGATCGAGACCGACGGTCCGCGACCGGACCCGATCCACCACGACGGCCAAGGTGGCGTCATCGAGGAACGGATCGATCCGCAGCGCCATCGCCACGACATCCTCGGCCGCGTCGGCGGGCGCCGAGAGCAGATGACGATGCACGGCATCGACGACGGAATCGACGACGGAATCGAGCGAGGCCGACACGTTCTCAGGCCGCAGCGGCCAACGGTCGGGCGATGGCCATGGGCAGCCGAGCGGCCAAGAGTCCGGCATCGACGGCCCGGGCCACGGCGGCGTCGACGGGAACGGTGGCGATCACGGGCACACCGAGCACATCTTCGACATCGGTGCGACCGAGGGCTCGTCCGTCCTCGGCCACGAGCACCACGCCGTCGGGTCGGCGGCCCACGCTCAACGCTCGCCGCAGCGACAGGAAGCACGGTCGCGTCACGAGCCACGAACGATCGGACCGATCGAGCAGGATCCGTCGCACCTCGTCTGACGCATCGGCCGCCGACGGTGGAACCAGCGAGCCGAGATCGATGACGACCGGTCGTCCCAGTCCGGCGAGATGAGCGGCGAGGAGCCCGGCTCGTTCGGCGCCGCCGATCCGACGACGCCCCCGCCACACCAGTTCGACACCGTCGGCGACGGGGCGGGTGAGTCGGTCGATGGCCGCCGGTCCCACGGCGTCGTCGGCCGCCAACCAGTCACTCAACCCGGGGCCATCGGGTTCCGGCGCGCCCAGCACGGCCGGCGCATCACCACCGAGATCGACGAGGACAGCGTCTCCCTCACCGCGCCGGCCGAGGAGAGCAGCCAGCGCTGCCGCCACCACCGTGACACCCGATCCACCCTTCACCGACCACAACGTCAACATCACGACACCGTCTCCCCTGCTGTCATTGACATCGTCACCAGAGGGAAGGACCGCAACCTAGGGAGACGTCGATGACGCGACAAGGGCCGATCGCCTCGCGCAGTGCACTGCGACACCACCCGTAGGCTCGACTCGTGGACGCCGCCTTCTTCGATCTGGACAAGACGGTCATCGCCCGGGCGTCGATGGTCGCCTTCGGTCGGTCGTTCCGACGCGCCGGGTTCATCAACCGCCGAATCCTCCTGCGGGCCGCCTGGAACGGCATGGTCTTCCACGTCCTCGGCGCCGACGAGGAGCGGATGCGCAGGTTCCGCGAGTCGGCGCTGCGGATCACCAAGGGGTGGGACCGCGACGTCGTGCGCACCCACGTGCACGAGAACCTGACCGACGTCATCGATCCGATCGTCTACGACGAGGCCCTCGCCCTGTTGCGGGACCATCGCGAGGCCGGACACCTCGTGTATCTCGTCTCGGCGTCACCCGAGGAGATCGTGTTCCCCCTCGCCGAACACCTCGGAGTGGACGGAGCCATCGCCAGTCGAGCCCGCATCGACGACGAAGGTCGCTACACGGGCGAGGTGGACCTCTACGCCTACGGCCCCCACAAGGCGATGGCGATCACCGAGATGGCCCACCGACTCGGTATCGATCTGGCCACCAGTTGGGCCTATTCCGACTCGGCCACCGACGAACCGATGCTGCGGGCCGTGGGCAACCCGGTGGCGGTCAACCCCGATCGCGAACTGGCCCGGCTGGCCGCAGCCGAAGGATGGCCCGTCCTGTCGTTCAACCACCCCGTGCCACTGCGCGAGCGGGTCCCGCTCCCGTCCACCGGGCGGGTGGTGGCGGGAGCAGCGGTGATCATCGGCCTGTCGGCCGGGATGGTGATCGGTCGATGGGTCGCAGCACGCCAGTCGACGACCGTCCGACGACGGCCGCCGAGCGTCAGGCGTCCTGCAACTTCTTCACCGCGAGGGCGGCGAGAGCGACCACGACGAGGAGCACGAGCAGCTTCTTCATGGCGGGCACTCTAGGACGCGGGTCCGCCGTCGATCCATCCCGCAGTCGCAGGAGCAATCGGTTCAGGCCGCCGGGCGCTGACCGGCCTTCCAGCGGTTGACGGCCACCAGTCGGCAGGCGAACGCTCCTTCGGGGGCTTCCTCCACCGTGGCCGACCACTCCACCGTGGCGTTGCCCGCCACCCCGTCGAGTTCGGTCACCCGGGCGGCGAACTCCTCACCCGAGCTCCCGCCCGCCATGGACCGGAACGAGACGTCGATGCGGTAGTCGGCCGGTGTCGAGGTCCAGTTGGTGAGGGTCCCGGCGGCGCGCACACCACCGTTGCCGTCGCCTTCACACACTCCGAGGCGGATGTCGCGTTGCGGCGGATGATCGGCATCGGTGCTGGCCGAGGCGATGCCGGTCTGGATGAACACGTCCTGGAGGATCTCGGCATCGGACGAACCGTCATCGGTACCGAAGAACTTCACTCCCACGATCACCACGATCACCACGACCAACAGCGCAACGAACGCCGCCGCTCCGCCCACGATCACCAACGGAAGGCACCCCCGTGGTTCGGTCCCTCCACCCGACGGTGGGGGTGGCGCCGAACCGGGCGTGACCGACGGCGGAGGGGGCGCCGGGACGGCGAATTCGGCGTCCGGGTCGTCGTCGAAGTGCTCGACCATGCGGCGCCGGATGGCGTCGACTCAGACGGCCAACAGGTCGCGGGCGCCGGTGTCCGAGGACGGATGACGGAGCTTCGACATGGCCCGGGCCTCGATCTGACGGATCCGCTCCCGGGTGAGGTTGAAGTGCTCACCCACCTCTTCGAGCGTGCGCGGCTCGCCGCGATCGAGACCGAAGCGCAGCTTGAGGATCTCGCGCTCGCGTTCGTCGAGCGGCGAGAGCAGTCGGGCGATCTCCTCGGGGAGCAGTGCGGTGGCGGCCACTTCGAACGGCGACTCGGCCGACCGGTCCTCCACGACATCGCCCAATTCGGCGTCGCCGTCCTCGCGCAACGGCTCCGACAACGACAACGGTTCAGCGGCGAACCGGAGGGCCTCGGTCACCTTGTCCTCGGGCATCTCGACCTCGGCCGAGAGTTCGGCCAGCGTGGCCGGCCGGCCGAGCTTCAACTCCAGACGGGCTCGCGCCTTCTGCAGTCGAGCCAACGTGTCACCGGCGTGGACCGGGAGCCGGATGGTGCGACCGGTGTTGGCGATGCCGCGGGTGATGGCCTGACGGATCCACCAGGTGGCGTAGGTCGAGAACTTGAAGCCCTTGCGCCAGTCGAACTTCTCGACGGCATGCATGAGCCCGAGGTTGCCCTCTTGGATGAGATCGAGCAGCGGGAGGCCCGACGCCTGATACTTCTTGGCGATCGAGACCACGAGGCGCAGATTGGACTGGACGAAGGTCCGCTCGGCGTCCTCGCCCTGCTTGATGGTGCGCCGGAGTTCGCGCTTGCGGGCCGGGGTCAGACCGGTGGCCCCATCGAAGTCGGCCCGGGCCGCCACCCCGGCCTCGATGGCTTGGGCCAGCCGGACCTCGTCGTCCTTGGTGAGCAATGGGTACTGGCCGATATCGGTCAGGTACAGGCGGACGAGGTCCTCCTCGTCCCGCTCCACACGTTCCTTGGCCACTGCGCCACACCTCTACTTCGATCCGATACTGCCCACTCGGGGGAGTGCACCCCCTCGGGGTGGGCTAACGATACCGGTCCGGTCAAGACCCCCCTCCCGGCCCGGGTCCGGAGGCCCCGATCCGGTTCAGTGCTCGGGTCCGGGCCACCCGATGGCGGACAGCGGCTCCCGGGCCCGATCGATCGGAGGGCCCGACGCCGGGCCGTTCACCGGACCGTTCACCGGGCCGGTCGCCGGGTCGACGGCTGCAGTACCGAGCAGGGCGATGGCCCGGTCGAGCTCGGCGAGATCGGCGGCCAGATCGACCATGGTGATCCGGGCCAACCGGGCCAGAGGGGCGTCGGCCGGGGTGACCGCTCGCTCGGCGACGACCGCGACGTACCGGGCGATCCGGTCGACCAGTTCCCGGCCCACGACCAGCAACGTGACCACGTCGACGATCTGTGCTCGGGCCGCGGTCTCCATCCGCCGATCGGCTCCGGTGGGCTGGAGGTGACGGTCGGGCTCGACGAGGGGAAGCAGTTCGAACCAGCGACGGGCCCGCCATCCGGCATGGTCGGCCACCGCTGCGGCCGTGGCCGAGCCCACCGGCGAGGCGAAACGCACCGCGCCGTCGCCGAGGAGCGCGAACACCAGCTGCTCGGCCCGACACGCAGTGGCGACGACGTCGATCGACGCCGACGCGCCGAGCGGTTCCATGAGCGCAGGCTACCGATCGCCGTCGGGGCGGTACCGGTTGACGATGGGCAGGCGACGATCCCGTCCGAACGACTTCATGGTGATCCGAGGCCCGGGTGGCGACTGACGGCGCTTGTACTCGGCCAGGTCGACGAGGCCGACGATCCGACGCACCACCTCGGCGTCGTGACCGGCGGCCACGATCTCCTCGGGTGATCGATCGCCTTCGACGTAGAGCTCGAGGATGGGATCGAGGACCTCGTAGGGCGGCAGGCTCTGATCGTCGCGTTGATCGGGCCGCAGCTCGGCCGACGGCGGCTTGACCAGCACCGACTCGGGGATGAGTTCCCGACCGGCGAGCGCGTTCCGATGACGACACAGTCGATAGACGAGGAGCTTCGACACGTCACGGATCACGGCGAACCCACCGGCCGAATCGCCGTACAGCGTGGAGTAGCCCACCGAGGACTCCGACTTGTTCCCGGTGTTGAGCAACAACCAACCGAACGCGTTCGACAGACCCATGAGCACCACCGCTCGGGTCCGACTCTGCATGTTCTCTTCGGCCAGCCCGATGTCGCGACCTTCGAACGACGGACCGAACATCTCGATGAAGGCCCGGTGCGCGGGTTCGATGGGGATGACCCGACGTTCGATCCCGAGGTTGTCGGCCAGAGCCACCGCATCGGAGATGGAGTGTTCACTGGAGTAGCGCGACGGCATGAGGACGCCGTGGACGTGATCCGCCCCGAGGGCATCGACGGCGACGGCGGCCACCAGCGCCGAGTCGACACCCCCCGACAGTCCGACGACCACATCGGTGAACCCGTTCTTGTGCACGAAGTCGCGGGTGGCCAGCACCAGGGCCTGCCACACCTCGGTCTCCTCGTCCAGATCCGGCGCCACTCCGACTGGTGCGACCGGTGGACGATCGGGGCGCACCGACTCATCGCCCCCGATCTCGATGTCGACCACGAACAGTCCCTCCACGAACCGCCCGACACGGGCCAACACCGTCCCGTCGGGAGCGACGACCATCGAATCGCCATCGAAGACGAGTTCGTCCTGGCCACCGACCTGGTTGACGTAGACGACGACGGCGTCGGCCTCACGGGCGCGCGCCGCCACCACCGCGGCGCGCTGTGCGGACTTCCCGATGTTGAACGGCGATGCGTTGAGGTTCACCACCAACCGGGCCCCGCCGGCGCCGAGATCGGCGATGGGTCCGTCGGCCGTCCACGCGTCCTCGCA
>Ga0172376_10004801_pt1 | contig 15306 bp, 18 predicted proteins | sample Lak35m_FD_121114 | JGI IMG/M metagenome (GOLD analysis project Ga0172376, IMG submission 121114) | Freshwater microbial communities from Kabuno Bay, South-Kivu, Congo - kab_092012_35m | ecosystem: Environmental > Aquatic > Freshwater > Lake | place: Democratic Republic of the Congo: South-Kivu...
CGCGCGGGCGAGCCCTTCGTTGTCCCAGCGGCGGGCGCCCTGCACATGCGAGCGGCCGACGAGCAGCATGATGCGCAGCGCGATGTCCTCGGTCTCGGCGGCCGACAGCCGCAGCTCCACGAGGCCGAGCCGCAGGTAGCCCGGGTTCTGCAGGTAGAACGACACCTGCACGCCGACGAGCAGGATCAGCCAGCCCGCCCAGGTCCACACCAGCGCGGCGATGATGAGCGCGAAGCCCGCATAGACGATCGTGATGCTGCGGGCATGCGTGTAGAGGTCGGCGAACACCTGCGCCACCATCCACCACAGCGCTCCGGCCACCAAGCCGCCGCCGATCGCGGGCAGCCAGCGCACGCTGGTGTTGGGCACGAAGCGGTACAGGGCGATGAAGAGCGCGGTGATCATCAGCGGCGGCGCGACGCCGAGCCCGAAGGCGAGCACCAGCAGCACCGGACCCACGATCACCAGCACCAGGTACTCGGCGATGCGCCGGCCGAGGGTGCGCGGCTGCTCGACCCGCCAAAGATAATTGAAGCTGTCCTCGACCTTCTGGATGGTGCCCATCAGGGTCCACAGCAGCAGCGCGAAGCCGAGCGAACCGACAAGGCCGCCCGACACCCCGTCGACGAAGGCCATGACGCGTGCGGTGAGATCGGCCGCCGCCTCGCCCACGGGGCGGAAGAACTCCCGCACCAGCGGCTCGAGGTCGCGTGGCGCGCCGAACACCTTGAGCACCGCGAAGCTGAAGGCGAGCAGCGGGATGAGCGCGAGCAGGGTGTTGTAGACCAGCCCCATCGCGCGCAGGTTGACGTCGCCCAGCGTGACATCGCGGATCACCGCGTAGGGGTAGCGCAGCAGCCGCAGCGCTCGCGCCGCCAAGCCTTCGCCCTGCGTGTGGCGGCCCCAGAGCCAGCCGTCGAGCTGCCGCCAGGGTGTGTCGTGCACGCGCCGCGTCCTGTCAGCCTACGGCCGGGCCGGTGAGCCGCCGCAGCGCTTCGAGGTACTTCTCGCTGGTGCGGCGGAGGATGTCCGCCGGCAGGCGCGGCCCGGGCGCGGTCTTGTCCCAGTCGAGGGTCTCGAGGTAGTCGCGCACGAACTGCTTGTCGAAGGAGGGCGGGCTGATGCCGGTGCGCCAGGTGTCCGCGGGCCAGAAGCGCGAGGAGTCGGGCGTGATCACCTCGTCGATGAGCGTCAGCCGACCGGCGGCGTCGACGCCGAACTCGAACTTGGTGTCGGCGATGATGATGCCGCGCGCCAGCGCATGCGCCGCCGCATAGCCGTAGAGCGCGAGCGCGGTGTCGCGCATCTGCGCGGCGAGCGGCGCGCCGACAAGGCGTTCGACCTCGGCGTAGTCGATGTTCTCATCGTGCTGGCCGGCGGGCGCCTTGCTGGCCGGCGTGAACAGCGGCGCAGGCAGACGCGCCGCCTGCTCGAGCCCGACCGGCAGCACATGGCCGCAGACCGCGCCGGTGCGTTGGTAGTCCTTCCAGCCCGAGCCGATGAGATAGCCGCGCACCACGGCCTCCACGGGTAGCGCGCGCAGGCGCTTCACGACCACCGCACGGCCCGTGAGCATCGCGCGCTCATCGGGGTCGAGCCGCAGCCCCTCGAGGCCCATGTCCGACAGCTGGTTCGGCACGATGTGGGTGGTACGGCGGAACCAGAAATCGGAGATCTCGGTCAGCACACGGCCCTTGTGCGGGATGGGGTCGGGCAGCACCACATCGAACGCGGACAGGCGGTCGGTGGTGACGATCAGCATGTGGTCCGCGTCCACCTCGTAGATGTCGCGCACCTTGCCGGTGTGCAGGCGGCGAAGGTGGCGCAGGGCGGTGGTGTGGACGGTGGGCACTGGGTCGATGTCGGTCACGCGGACTCCCGTTCGCCCGGCGATCCGCCGGGTATCGCCCGGCCGTATGCCGGGGATTGCTAGTATTGCAGCATGAAGTGGGGCGGGAAACTCGTGGGCGGTGCATTCGGTGCGCTGGCTGGCGGTCCGGTGGGCGCGGTGCTCGGCCTAATCGCGGGTCATCTGGTCGATGACAAGCTCACCGGCGAGGTCGACCCGCGCGAGGCGCTGCGGCGCCGGCCGCTGCACCGCGTCGAGGACGCCGAGGCCGCGGACGACGACGCCGATGACGAGGACGCCGTCGTCGGCGACCCCAAGGCGGTCAACGCGCTCTTCTTCCAGGTGACTTTCGAGGTCATCGGCCATGTGGCCAAGGCCGACGGCCGGGTGTCGGAGGACGACATCCGCGCCGCGCGCGCGGTGATGGCGGAGTTCCGGCTCGGCGAGCGGGAGGTGTCGGCGGCGATCGCACACTTCACGGCGGGCAAGGATGCGGACTACGACCTGTCGCGCGCGGTGATGGCGCTGCGTCGGGTGTGCGCCGGTCGCCCCGATCTGCTGCGCAACTTCCTCGAGATCCAGCTGCGCGCCGCGCTCACGGCCTGCGACCTGCGCGGACCGGCGCGTCCGCTGTTGATGCGCGTCGCCGCGATGCTCGGCGTCGGCGGGCTCGAGTTCGCGCGGCTCGAGACCGTGCTGCGCCAGCGCCAGCGTTTGCGCGGCGGTGCCCGACCCTCCGCGGGTGCGGCGGGCGGTGCTGCGGGTGCGGCAGGCGCTTCGGGTGCAGCGGGCGCACGCCCGGGCGGCGGCAGCCGCAGTGGGGGGCGCACGGAGGGCGCGGGACGGTCGCCGGGCGCCGTGCCGCGCATGTCGCTGACCGAGGCCTACGAGGTGATCGGCGTGCGCGCCGGCGCGGGCGACGACGCGGTGGTCAAGGCCTACCGCCGTCAGCTGTCGCGGCACCATCCTGATAAGCTGCGCGCCAACGGTCTGCCCGAGTCCATGCTCGAGCACGCCAAGCAGCGCACGCAGCAGATCATCGAAGCCTGGGACATCATCCGCGCCGCGCGAGGGATCAAGCCGTGACCGCCGAACGCACATCTGTCCGAAACGCGCCCTGGATCGCGCCGTCCATCCTGTCGGCCGACTTCGCGCGGCTCGGCGCCGAGGTCGAGGCGGTGCTCACCGCCGGCGCCGATGTCATCCACTTCGATGTGATGGACAACCACTACGTGCCGAACCTGACGGTCGGGCCTTTGGTCTGCGAGGCGCTGCGCAAGCACGGCATCACGGCGCCGATCGATGTGCACCTGATGGTGCGTCCGGTCGACCGTCTGATCACGGATTTCGCCAAGGCGGGTGCGTCCTGGATCAGCTTCCATCCGGAGGCCAGCGACCACATCGACCGCAGCATCGCGCTGATCCGCGAACTCGGCTGCAAGCCCGGTCTCGTGCTGAACCCGGCGACCCCGCTGTCCTGGCTCGACCACACGCTGCCGCAGCTCGACCTCGTGCTCTTGATGTCGGTGAACCCGGGCTTCGGCGGTCAGGCGTTCATCCCTGCCACGCTCGACAAGATCCGCGCGGTGCGCGAGCGCATCGAGGCGTCGGGACGCGCGGTGCGGCTCGAGGTCGACGGTGGCATAAAGGTGGACAACATCGGCGCGGTGGCGGCGGCCGGCGCGGACACCTTCGTCGCCGGCTCGGCGATCTTCGGCAGCCGCGACTACGCGGCGACGGTGCGCGCGATGCGCTCGGCGATCGCCGCCGCGGGCTGAGCGGCCAGCGAGCGCGCCGCCCCCGGCCGCACGCCGAAGACCACGATGGTCTTGCCGTGGGCGCGCAGCAGACCCTGCTCCTCCAGCGATTTCAGCACCCGGCCCGCCATCTCACGCGAGCAACCCACGAGCCGCGAGAGTTCCTGGCGCGACACGCGGATCTGCATGCCTTCGGGATGGGTCAAGGCCTCGGATTCGCCGCAGAGGTCGATGAGCGCGTGCGCGATGCGTCCGCTGACATCCACGAACGCCAGGTCGCCGAGCTTGCGGTTGGTGCGCTCGAGCCGCAGCGCGAGCTGCGCGGCGATCTCGGCCATCAGCGACGGCGCCTCCTGCGCCAACGCACGGAAACGCGCGTAGGGCATCTCGGCGATCTCGCTGCGGCCGCGGGCGCGCACGAAGGCGCTGCGGCCGTGGCCGAGCCCGAACAGCCCCATCTCGCCGAAGAACTGGCCCTTGCCCAGATAGGCGAGGACCATGTCGTTGCCCTCGTCGTCCTCGATCATCACCTCGACCGAACCCGACACCACGAGGAACAGCGACTCGGGCGGTTCACCGGCGCTGATGAGCAAGGTCCGGGATGGCACGACACGACGCCGCGCGTGCTCGATGAAGCGCTGCACGCCCGGTGACGGGGTGGTGGGCGCGCGCGCCGGCAGCGCACGGGGGGCGACGGTGCGGGGCGGCGGTGTCATAGCCAGCGGCTCGTGGTGGTCATGACCTTGGCGGTGGCGCGCATGGCTTCGCGCACCGGCGTCGGCAGCTCCTCGCCACCGGCCGCGCGCGCGGCGGCGCCGTGCGCGGCCTCGTCGTCGCGCATCACCTGCAGCACCGCGCGGCTGCGCGTATCGGCGGCGGGCAAGCGCTCGAGATGCGAGTCGATGTGGCCCTCGACCTGACGCTCGGTCTCGCTGACGAAGCCGAGGCTGGTGCGATCGCCGGCGAGCGCCGCCGCGGCGCCGATCGCGAACGATCCGGCGTACCAGAGCGGTCCGAGCAGGCTCGGGCGCGAGCCGAGCTCGCGCAACCGCTGATCGCACCAAGCGAGGTGGTCGGCCTCCTCGCGCGCGGCCTGCAGCAGCCAGTCGCGGACCTCGGGACGCGAGGCGAAGGCGGCCTGACCGTGATAGAGCGCCTGCGCAGCCACCTCCCCGTCGTGGTTGACCCGCATGAGGCCGGCCGCGTCGCGCCGTTCGGCGTCGGACAGCGGGGCCTCGGGCAGGGTCGCGTCGCCCTTGGGGCGCGGCATCGGCCGGGTCGCGAGGGGAGGCGCGAACACGGCGCGGAGCGCCCGATCGAGGGAGCCGAGGACAGGGTCGAGGAGGTGGCTTTCGCGCATGGCACATTATAGGTCGGCCGCCGGAGGGTCTTTCTTGAGGTCGGCGCGGCCGCCATCCGCATTGCTTTACATATAGAATCCATCAGGTGGACGGTCGGAGGTTCGGTCCATACCGGGCGAGAGTATCTGGCGCCGGGCGCAGGCGCTTTGCGGGAGGTTTTGCAAACACCTCGCGGCTTGAGTACACTTCCGGCCCTTTTTCGGGACTCGCGACCCGTGGGTTTTGGACTGTCCGTCGCGAGCGGAGATATTTAATGAGCACCGTTTTTGCCAAGCCCGCCACCGTCCGTGGCGACTGGTTCGTCGTCGATGCCTCGGGCAAGACCCTCGGTCGCCTGGCCAGCCAGATCGCGCTGCGCCTCAAGGGTAAGCACAAGGCCGACTACAGCCCGCACGTCGACATGGGCGACCACATCGTCGTGCTGAACGCCGACAAGGTCCGCGTCACCGGCGCGAAGATCACCGACAAGATCTACTACCACCACACCGGCGCCATCGGCGGCATCAAGTCGATCGCCCTCGGGAAACTCCTCAAGGAGCACCCCGAGCGTGTGATCCAGTTCGCCGTCAAGGGCATGCTGCCGAAGACCACGCTCGGTCGCAGCATGTACCGCAAGCTGCATGTGTTCGCGGGCGACAAGCACCCGCATGCCGCGCAGCAGCCGAAGCCCCTCAACATCTGATACGCCAGGAACCCCGAATGCCCGCCACCAACTACGGCACCGGCCGCCGCAAGACCGCCACGGCCCGCGTGTTCCTCAAGCCCGGCTCCGGCCGCATCACCATCAACGCCCGCAGCATCGACAACTTCTTCGGTCGCGAGACGGGTCGCATGATCGTGCGCCAGCCGCTCGAGCTGACCGAGACCCTCGCCCGCTTCGATGTGGATGTGACGGTCGCCGGCGGCGGCATCACCGGCCAGGCCGGCGCCATCCGTCAGGGCATCACCCGCGCCCTCATCGAGTATGATGAGACGCTGCGTCGTCCGCTGCGTGTCGCCGGGTTCGTCACCCGCGATGCGCGCGAGGTGGAACGCAAGAAGGTCGGCCGTCGCAAGGCCCGCCGCGGTCCGCAGTACTCGAAGCGCTGATCGCGGGGTCGCCTGCGCCGTCCGCACTCGATTCTTGGGGGATCGTCTAGCGGTAGGACAACGGACTCTGACTCCGTTTACCTAGGTTCGAATCCTAGTCCCCCAGCCAAAAAGAAGGCCCGCATCGTGCAGACGGTGCGGGCCTTTTTCCTGATGTGCGGCCGCCCGATCAGGCGGCGGGCGGTGCGTCGAGGTCGGCGGCCGAGTGCCGCTCGGGCAGCTGCGTGGCGGCATCGCCCCAAGCGCGGTTCACGCGGCGGCCGCGCTCCACCGCCGGTCGCGCGGCGATGCGCTCGGCCCAGCGACAAAGATTGCCGTACGACCGCACCTGCAGGAACTCGCCCGCGCCGTAGAGTTCGCCGAGCGCCATCACGCCGTACCACGGCCAGACCGCGATGTCGGCGATGGAATAGGCGTCACCCGCGAGCCACGGCGTCTCGCCGAGACGGCGGTCGAGCACATCCATCTGGCGCTTGGCTTCCATGGCGAAACGGTCGATGGCGTACTCGATCTTCTCGGGCGCATAGGCATAGAAATGCCCGAAGCCGCCGCCGAGATACGGCGCGCTCGCCATCTGCCAGAAGAGCCAGTTGAGGCACTCGGTGCGGCCCGCGCCGGCGGCCGGCAGCAGCGCGCCGAACTTCTCGGCGAGGTACAGCAGGATGGAGCCGGACTCGAACACCCGGGTCGGCGGCTCTGTGGAGCGGTCGAGCAGGGCGGGGATCTTGGAGTTCGGGTTGATGGCGACGAAGCCGCTGCCGAACTGGTCGCCTTCCGTGATCTTGATGAGCCAGGCGTCGTACTCGGCACCGCTGTGCCCCATCGCCAGCAGCTCTTCGAGCAGCATCGTCACCTTCACGCCGTTCGGGGTCGCGAGCGAGTAGAGCTGCAGCGGATGGCGGCCGACCGGCAGGTCCTTGTCGTGGGTGGCGCCGGCGATGGGGCGGTTGATGGCCGCGAAGCGGCCGCCGCTGCCCTTCTTCCATTCCCAGACCTTGGGCGGCTGGTACTTCGGGGGGTCGTCCTTCGGGGCGCTGTCCTCGGGGGCGCTCATGGCCGTGGTCAACCGAGCGTGCGCACGCCGGCGGCGCTGCCGACCAGCACCACATCAGCGGGACGATGCGCGAACAGGCCGACCGTCACCACGCCGGCGATGCCGTTGATGGCGGTCTCGAGCGCGGGCGGATCGAGGATGCGCAGGCCGTGCACATCGAGGATCTGGTTGCCGTTGTCGGTGAGCACGTTCTCACGCCACACCGGTTGGCCGCCGAGTTTGATGAGCTGCCGCGCGACATAGGAGCGCGCCATCGGGATCACCTCGACCGGCAGCGGGAAGCGGCCGAGCACATCGACGACCTTGGATTCGTCGACCACGCACACGAACTTGCGCGACGCGGCGGCGACGATCTTCTCGCGGGTGAGCGCAGCGCCGCCGCCCTTGATGAGCCGGCGGTGGTGGTCGGTCTCGTCGGCGCCGTCCACATAGACCTCGAGGTCGCCGGTGCGGTTGAGGTCCAAGACCTCGATGCCGGCGGCTTTGAGGCGGGCGGTGGAGGCGTCCGAGGAGGAGACGGCGCCCCGGATGCGGTCGCGCCGCGAGGCGAGCGCGTCGATGAAGAAGTTGACCGTGGAGCCGGTGCCGACGCCGATGACCGCGTCGTCGTCGACGAACCTGAGCGCGGCCTGCGCCGCCGCCTGCTTGCCTGCCGAGGAGTCCGTCATGGGCGATTCCCCCGTGTTTTCCAGACTTTTCCGTGACCCTAAATGAAGATGCCCGCTTTCGCGGGCATCTCCTTTCTTACCAGAAGCGGTGGTGAGACTTGCGTCACGCCCACCGAAGATCCCGAGGGATCTTACTTCTTCTTGGCGGCTTTCTTCTTAGCCTTCTTCTTGGCCTTGGCCATGTTGGTTCTCCAGTTACGGGTTAGTCCCGGGGCCGAGTATATACACGCGATTGTAAAAAACAAGCAAGGGGGTCAGACGAGCGACAGGATGAAGCGCCAATGAGACGGGTCGACCGGCGTGATGGAGAGCCGGTTGCCGCGCTGCAGCACGCGCAATCCGCGCAGCGCACCGCGCTCGTGGGCGCGCAGTTCTTCGAGCGTGATCGTCTTCGGGAAGCGCTTCTCGAGGCGCACATCGACCTGATACCAACGCGGTGCATCGCGGGTCGCCGCGGGATCGTACGCAGGGTGCTTCGCGTCGAGCGCGGTGAGGTCGGGATGACCCGCACGCACGACCTTCATCACACCGACGATGCCGGGCTCGGGGCAGCTCGAGTGGTAGAAGAACGCGAGATCGCCGACCGCGAACCCGTCGCGCAGCATGTTGCGCACCTGGTAGTTGCGCACGCCGTCCCAGCCGCTGGTGCGCTTGGGGGCCGCGGCGAGGTCGTCGATGCCGAACACCGACGGTTCGGACTTCATCAGCCAATGGTTCATGTTCCGGCTCCGCTGCAGGAAAAAAGGCCTTTTTCGGTGACCACCGCGTCGAGCGGGACATCGGTCGGCAGCGCCGCGATGGCCGCGGCCTGCTGGCAGGAATGGGCCACACCGATGAGCCGCGGGCCGCGCCAGCGGCGCCGTCCGGCACGGAATGCGAGCGCGCGGTCGTAGTAGCCGGCGCCCGAACCGAGGCGATGACCCGCCGCGTCGAAGCCGACCAGCGGCATGAGGATCACCTGCAACCGCTGTGCGGCGCAGCGTGCGCCCGCCGCCGGTTCCGGGATCCCGTGCGGACCGCGTCGCAGCGGTGCGTCAGCGGGCACGAAGCTCATGCGATGGTTCCGCGTGTCGGTGATGCGCGGCAGCCAGAGGCGGCAACCGGCGCGCTGCGCGAGGGCGATGAACGGCGCGAGGCTGATCTCGCTGCGCACCGCGAGGTAGACGCCGATGCGCAGCCCGGGACGCAACAGGCCGGCGGCGGCGAGCTGTGCCGCGATCCGTCGCGCGGCGCGCGCCCGCTCGACGGGCGGCAACGCGGCGCGACGACGGCGCAGGTCCTGGCGCATCCGACGCCGCGCCAGATCGCGCGCGGCCGGCGCATCGCTGTCGGCGCCTTGTCGGGCCAAAAGCCTCTCCCTCGCTGGGCCCAGAAGAATCGAGGCGTCACCCACCTGTGCCGGTGCGGACCGTTGCTCTCGACACAGAGCAACAAGTGGGGCGGACTGCGTCAGGTAAGGCTTTCCGCTCGAGGCGGACCTGCACAGTGCTGACAGCAAATCCTGATGCCCCTGGGCGTTCCAACTTAGGGTCGAGAGGTAATACCCGATCCGCTTGTCGAGCACCGCAGGTGACGCAGGGACACTCTACACCAGCCGCACCTGCGGTGGTGCAAGGGCATGCGCGTATGGACTACAGGTCGAGCTGCTGGCCGCGGGCGAGGGCGCCGTCGACGCGCTCGCGCAGCGCGCGCACGCGGCCGGTGACCTCGGCCTCGGCGCGGCGGTCCTGGGTCTGCGCGCGCAGCAGTTCGTTGGCGAGGTTGAGCGCGGCGATGACGGCGATGCGGTCCATGCCCACGACCTTGCCGCTGTCGCGGACCTCGCGCATGCGGCTGTCGAGATGCTGGGCGGCGTCGAGCAGCGCGGAGCGCTCCTCGAAGGGACAGGCGATGAGGTATTCCTTGTCGAGGATGCGGACGCTGACCCGCGCGACATCCTTGCCGTCGGCCTTGTCGGCGCCGCTCACGAACCGTGCTCCAGGGTCTTGAGGCGGCCGATCATCGCCTCGACGCGGGTGCGGACCTGCTCGTTGCGCTGCATCAGCGAGGCGCGCTCGACCGACAGCTGGTCCTGGCGGTGCCGCAGCGCGCGGGTCTCCTCGCGGGCGGCGCCGAGCGCGGCGATCAGCTCCTCCACCTGCTTCTCGAGGCGGCGCAGTTCGGCTTCGAGGGCGTTGCGGTCGTTGCTGGACATCTCGTGGGATCTCGCGGGTCGCGGGTGCCGGGGCGGAAATTATAGGCCTGATCCGTGCCGGGGCAACGACCGGCGTGGTGCGATCGGGGTCGGCGGTGCGGCCGCCGAAGCGGCGCATCGGGCATAATCATGGCATGTCCGCGCCGAGCCATCGCGATCTCGCCCGTCTGCTGGAGGGCGCCCGCGCCCTGACCGAGATCCCCGAGGCCCACGGGACCCTCGCCGGTGCGCTGTGCGCCGGCGAATCCTTCGGTCTGCGGGAATGGTTCGACGAGGTCTTCCCGGAGGGTCGGCCCGGCGCCGCCCAACAGGGGATGCAGGAGCTCTATCGCTGGACGCGCGAGGCGTTGGCGGCGGGCGAGCTGCGCTTCGTGCCGGTGCTGCCCGACGACGATGCCCCGGTGGCCGAGCGCGCCCAGGCGCTCGGCGAGTTCTGCCAAGGTTTCCTGTACGGGCTCGGCACGAGCGCCTTGCCCGACCCGGAAGCGTTGCCGACGCAGGTGGCGGAGATCGTGCGCGACATCGGTGCCATCACCAACGTGGGCGTCGACCCCGATGAATCCTAGGAGGAGAACGAGCAGGCCTACGCCGAACTCGTGGAGTTCGTGCGGGTGGGCGTACAGCTGCTCTTCGACGAGCTCGCCCCGTATCGGCAACCCCGGACCGCCGCTTCCGATGGCCCGCCCGCGTCGCTCCATTGAGCCGCGCCGCCGTGCGGCGGTCGCCGCACGACGCGGCCCGGAGCTGCCCGGCGCGCCGCCGCCGCCGCTCGGCCGCGACGAGTACGCCCGTCGCCGCCGCGCGCTGATGCGCGAGATGGGCCGCGACGCGATCGCGGTCATCGCCGCGGCGCCCGTGCATCTGCGCAACAACGACGTCGAGTACGCCTACCGCCAGGACAGCGATTTCCATCACCTGACCGGTTTCGGTGAACCCGAGTCGGTGGCGGTGCTGGTGCCGGGGCGGCCGCAGGGCGAGTACCTGCTGTTCGTGCGCGACCGTGACCCCACGCGCGAGACCTGGGACGGTCGGCGCGCAGGCCCGGCGGGTGCCTGCCGCGATTTCGGCGCCGACGACGCCTTCCCCATCGCCGACATCGACGAGATCCTGCCCGGGCTCATGGAGAGCCGGGCGCGGGTCTTCTACACGGTGGGCGTCAACCGCGACTTCGACCAGCGCCTCGTCGGCTGGGTGAACGGGCTGCGCGCCCAGGCCAAGCACGGCCGCCATGCGCCGCACGAGATCGTCGCGCTGGAGCACGCGCTGCACGAGATGCGGCTCTTCAAGAGCCGCGGTGAGGTCGAGCAGATGCGCCACGCCGCGCGGATCGCGGCTGCGGCCCACCTGCGCGCCATGCGGCATTGCCGCCCCGGCGTCTTCGAGTACGAGATCGCCGCCGAGATCCGCCACGAGTTCCACCGCGCCGATGCCGACATCAGCTATCTGCCCATCGTCGGCGGCGGCGCCAACGGCTGCATCCTGCACTACCGCGAGAACGCATCGGTGCTGCGCGACGGCGAACTGCTGCTGATCGACGCCGGCTGCGAGTTCCGCCACTACGCCTCGGACATCACGCGCACCTTCCCGGTGAACGGTCGGTTCGATGCCGCGCAACGCGCCGCCTACGACCTCGTGCTGGAGGCCAACCGCGCGGCCATCGAGGCCGTGCGTCCGGGTGAGCACTGGAACCGGCCGCACGAGGTCGCGGTGCAGGTGCTCACCGCCGGTATGGTGCGGCTCGGGCTGCTCAAGGGCCGTGTGCCCGCGCTCATCAAGGAAGAGGCCTACCGCCGCTTCTACATGCACAAGACCGGGCACTGGCTGGGCATGGACGTCCACGATGTCGGTGAATACAAGATCGGCGACGCTTGGCGCGCGCTCGAGCCCGGCATGGTGCTCACCATCGAGCCCGGGCTCTACATCCCGCCCGGCACGCGCGGCGTGCCGCCGGAGTTCCGCAACATCGGCATCCGGGTCGAGGACGATGTGCTCGTCACCCGCGAGGGGCACGAGGTGCTCACCGACGGCGTGCCCAAGGACGCCGACGCCATCGAAGCGGTCATGGCCGCGGCGTGCGCGTCGCGCCGCGCGGCGGCATGAACGCGTCCGCGATGCCGACCGCCGCGCCGGCGGTCGAGGTGGATGTCGCCATCGTCGGCGGCGGGCTGGTCGGTGCGAGCCTCGCGGCCGCGCTCGCCCCCACAGGTCTGCGTCTGGCGCTCATCGAGGGCGCGGCTGCGGACGACGCGCGGCAACCGAGCTTCGACGACCGCACCACCGCGCTCGGCAACGGCACGCGCCGTATCTTCGAGGCGCTGGGGCTCTGGTCCGAGATCGCACCGCAGACCGCCGCCATCCGCCGCATCCATGTCTCCGATGCGGGCCGCTTCGGGTTCGCACGGCTCGAGGCGGCGGAGCTCGGGCTCGACGCCTTCGGCTTCGTGGCGACCAACCGTACGCTCGGCGCGGCGCTGCGCGCGCGGCTGGCATCGATCCCCGGGCTGCATCTGCGTATGCCGGCGCGTTGCACGGCGGCACAGCTGCACACCGATCATGTCGAGCTGCATACCGACGGCGACGCCGCGCCGATCCGCGCGCGGCTCGCGATCGCCGCCGACGGCGCCAAGTCATCGCTGCGCGCGGCCGCGGGCCTCGAGGCCGCGACCGAGGACTACGGCCAGGTCGCCGTGGTGGCGCACGCTGCGGCGACGCGCCCCGCCGACGGCACCGCCTACGAGCGCTTCACGCCGCAAGGCCCGTTCGCTGTGCTGCCGCTCGCGGGCGGTGCGGGCGACGGCCGCGACCATGGCGGCAGCGCCTACGGCGTGGTGTGGACCGTGGCGAGCGCCGATGCCGACCGCGTGCTCGCGATGTCGGACAGCGAGTACCTCGCGGCGCTGCAGCAGGCCTTCGGCTGGCGCGCCGGGCGCTTCACCCGCGTCGGGGCGCGGCAGGCCTATCCCCTGAGGCTGGTGCGGGCGGCCCGGGTGACCGCGCCGCGCGTGGTGTTGGTCGGCAACGCGGCGCAGGGCCTGCATCCGGTGGCGGGGCAGGGCTTCAACCTCGGTCTGCGTGATGCGGCGACGCTCGCGGAGCTGCTCGCAGACGCGATGAGCGCGTCGACCCGCGCCGCGTCGGCCGATGCCGCGTCGGGCTTCGACGCCGGCGCACCCGCGCTGCTCGAGGCCTATGCCGCGGGTCGTGCGCGCGACCGCGATGGCATCACGCGTTTCACGGACGGTCTCGTGAAGGTCTTCGGTGACAGCCGTCCCGGCGTGCCTTTGGCACGCGACATCGGTCTGCTGCTGTTCGATCTTTCGCCGAGCGCCAAACAGGCGATGTCACGGCTCAGCTGGGGTTTCGCGGCGCGCACGCCGCGGCTCGCGCGCGGCCTCGCGCTCACGGTACGCGGGGAGAGCGCATGAGCGGCGGTGCATCGGACCGCCCGGACTTCGATGTCGCCGTCGTCGGCGGCGGACCGGTGGGCGCGGTGCTCGGTGCATTGCTGAAGCGCGGATCGGGCGGCGCACGGCGCCGCGTGCTGCTCGTCGAGCGGCAGCTGCCGGCGGGCGTGCCGTCGTCCGCGCCGGACGACCTGCGCGTCGTGGCGCTGTCGCGCGCGAGCGAGCGCGTGCTGGGCGCGGCGGGTGCTTGGGCGGCGCTGCAGGCGGTACCGGGCGCGCTCGGCCGCTACGAGCGCATGCATGTCTGGCCCGCCGACGGCGAGCCGCGCGGTGCGGGGTCGCTCAGCTTCGACGCCGCCGAGATCGGTGAGCCTGATCTCGGCCATATCGTCGGCAACGCCCGCGTGCAGCGTGCGGCTTTGGATGCATTCATCGAGGCGGGCGGCGTCGCCGAGGCGGCGACGCTCTCGGCGCTGGAGTTCGACGCGCGCAGCGTGTCGCTGCTCGCGGACGGCCGCCGCTGGCGCGCCTCGCTGGTGGTCGGCGCCGATGGCGGTCGATCGCTGGTGCGCCGCGCCGCCGGCCTCGAGCTCGAGACCCAGGACTACCAGCAAGCGGGCGTGGTCGCGAACCTGCGCAGCGAGCGACCCCATGAGTACACCGCTTGGCAGCGGTTCCTGGGCGAGGGCACGCTGGCGTTGCTGCCGCTCGCCGACGGCACGAGTTCGCTCGTCTGGTCCGCGCCGCGCGCGCGTGCGGAGGCGCTGCTGGCGGCGTCGCCCGAAGAGTTCGAGGCCGAGGTCACCGTGGCGAGCGGCGGCGTGTTGGGCGCGCTCAAGCTCGCGAGCGGTCGCGCGGCCTTCCCGTTGCGCCGCGTGCGTGCGCCGCACTACGCGCGCGAGCGCTGCGTGCTGGTGGGCGACGCCGCGCACATCGTGCACCCGCTCGCCGGGCAGGGCCTCAACCTCGGGCTGATGGACGCCGCGGCGCTCGCCGAGGTGCTGGAGGACGCGTCCGCCGAGGGCGAGGATCCGGGTGCGCTGCGCGCGCTGCGCCGCTACGAGCGTTGGCGCAAGGGCGAGAACGAGACCATGGGGCGCGCCTTCGACCTGCTGAACCGTTTCCTCGCCTTCGGCACGGACCCGGTAGGACAGCTCGCCACGCGCGGCATGGGTCTCGTCGGCCGCTCCGCGCCGTTGCGCGGGTTCTTCGCCGGCCGGGCGCTGGGCCTCGGCGGCGAGCTGCCGCGCGCCGCCCTCAGCCGAGGCGGTCGATCTTGGCCGCGCAGATGAAGTCGTTCTCGGTGAGCCCCCCCACCGCGTGCGTGGAATAGCGCACGCGGCAGTAGCCGTAGCCCACCGCGATGTCGGGATGGTGGTCCTCCGCGTTGGCGACATGCGCCAACGCGTTCACGAAGCTCATCGTCCGGTAGAAATCCTTGAACGCGAACTCGCGCTGCAGTTCGGCGCCGTCGGGCGAGATGCGCCACTCGGGCGACAGCTGCGCGAGCAGGCGCTCGCACTCGGCGCGCGGCAGCGGCGGGACACCGCCCTCGCAGGGCAGGCACTTCTTCTCGGTCAATCCGCTCATGGTCAGGCTCCTGTGCCGGGCGATGCGGCGCGGCGCGGATAGCGGCGCGCGACGTAGGCCTCGACGAGTCGTTGGAAGTCGCCGGCGATGTCATCGCCCTTGAGGGTCACGGTCTTCTCGCCGTCCTCGTAGACGGGCGCCACGGGTCGCTCGCCGGTGCCGGGCAGGCTGATTCCGATGTTGGCATGCTTGCTCTCGCCCGGGCCGTTCACGACGCATCCCATCACCGCGACGTTCATCTCCTCGACGCCGTCATGGGCCTTGCGCCACTCGGGCATGCGGTGGCGGATGTAGGACTGGATGTCCTGCGCCAGCTGCTGGAAGTAGGTGCTGGTGGTGC
>Ga0172376_10004805_pt1 | contig 15292 bp, 17 predicted proteins | sample Lak35m_FD_121114 | JGI IMG/M metagenome (GOLD analysis project Ga0172376, IMG submission 121114) | Freshwater microbial communities from Kabuno Bay, South-Kivu, Congo - kab_092012_35m | ecosystem: Environmental > Aquatic > Freshwater > Lake | place: Democratic Republic of the Congo: South-Kivu...
AGACAAAGATTAGCTAATGAAGAAGCACAGAGATTGGCAGAAGAGCGACTAAGAGAACCTGGAGTTGATAATAATAGTATAGTAGAATTAGCAAGAGCTTTAGGTGCAACAATAAATAGAGGGAAAAAAAGATAAGTTTAATTGGTCGGGGTAGCAGGACTCGAACCTGCGGCCTCACGCTCCCAAAGCGCGCACTCTAAGCCAACTGAGCTATACCCCGTTTAAGATATCCATATTATACAATATTTTTAGCAGTTGTACTTTTAAAGTTCTTTTTTAAGATATTCAAGATTTGATTCAAAACTATCAGATTCATATGTCATGATAGAGTTATTGTTTAAGTCTATCAAGTGTACTTTAAAGGAATATTGGCAATTTTCTGAAGGTAAACAGGTTATAGGGTTCTTATCATCAAATTTGTATAAGGATACTTCTGAAATAAAAAAAACATGATTATCTAAAAATCCGGCTCGATGAAAATAGCAATTTTCTTCTATCTCACACTTAACTATTCTTGTTTGCAAGACTTTGTCTTCTCTTAATCCATAAAAAAACACTTCATTTGAATTGTACCCAAACCTATAATTGTTAGAATAATTTACTACCTCTCTCTCGTTTGGTGAAAATTCACTCTCTTTCAAAGTTTTTAAAGACTTAATGTTGTCCTCATAAAAAACACGATTCTTTGGATTGTCTATTGAGGTAGTAGAAGTCCAAATTGTGTTAAAAATATTTGAGTCTTCTATAAATTTTAAATTATCAGCTTCTAATGGTATATTCTTATTCTTAACATTTGTAAGCCATTTTTGGAATTTACCGTTACTTTCAAGTTTACTTGGAATTTTGGTTCTATCTACAGAGTATTGTTGATTTAAATTTATACCAACACCTAAAGCTACAAGAAAAACAATTATAACAATCAATATTTTATCTAAATACGGAGCTTTAAAATCCAACTTCATGCTCATATTTTACCTTAATTTTAGGAATTCTGAAAATTAAACCAGCGGAGATAAAAATAAAATTTGCTAAAAAAATCAAAAGAAAATCTAATAAAACGAAGTCATAGTTTAAATTTAAAAAAGCTAAATTATGCCTAAATTGATAAATTAAGAAAATTACAGTTATAAGGATACCAAGACTTACTTTTAAAGTTGGACTTTTTAATAACTCTTTAAAAGAAGAATTACCTGCAAAATTAAAAACAATCAACCAGATATTTAATAACATAAATATAAACATGGCTAGTGAACTTGCTCTAGCAAAATCATTTTGAAAAACATTAAAATAATAAAAGGGAAAGAATACTAAAACAAAAAGCAAAATACCATAAATTGACCCTAGTTTTAAATCCATGTTTTCTAAAAGTTTAAAGTTACCACTACGAGGTTTTTGACTCAAAAGATTTTTCTTGGCAGGTATAGACTCAAAAACTACTGTAGAAAAAGGATCAATTATAAATTCTAAAAGAGCAATATGTATTGGGAGAAGTAGTATTGGGAGTTGCAAAAATGAACCACAAATTGCGAGTAAAACAATTGGAATATGAAAAGAATAAATATACCTAGCAGTTGTAGCGAGATTTTGATAGATTCTTCTTCCTTCAATGATTCCTTCAATGATATTTTTTAAATTATTCTCAATCAAAATTACATCCGAAGTTTCTTTGGCAATATCTGTACCACCTTTACCAATAGATAATCCCACATTTGCAGTTTTAAGAGCTAAAGCGTCATTTACACCATCTCCGGTCATAGCAACTATGTTTTTATCATGCATCAATGCCTTAACAATCTTAAACTTTTGATCAGGTGTAATCCTTGCAAAAACATTTGTCACTCTTATCTTTGATAAAAAAGTTTTTCCATCCATTTTATCAATCTCATCACCATTTAAAATGTTTTCAGCATTGTTTATTCCAACCTTTGAGGCAACATAAAATGCTGTGTTTTTATGATCTCCTGTTATCATGCAAATTCTTATTTGATTATCTTGACATAATTTTACATAATCAAAACTTTCTTCTCTAATCTCATCTTGAAATGCTAAAACTCCTAAAAACGAAAACTTTTTATTTGAATCTTCTTTCATACTTACTTTTTCAGCAACAGCTATTAATCTATAACCTTGGTTAGAAAGCTCGTGTATACTTGAAAGGTAGAAATCTTCGTATTTTTCAGAAATTCTGCAAAGTTTTGAAATCTGTTCATATGCTCCTTTTATAAAGATGGCCTCTCCATTTCTATATTCATAGCTTTTTGAAAATACAAATTTATTTGGAATAATTGCCTCGGCAGTGGGCTTATAGTTTTTTGTGTCGAGATCTAATTTTTTAAAAATCTCGAGTATTTCTTCATCTATTATATCTTTTGATGAAAAATAACTGGCAAGAAAAGATGCTTTTATTAAATTAACAGTTTTTTCGGAAAGCTCCAATTGATTTATATCTGAAACTTTATCATCTAGAATAATTTTCTTAAGCTTGAGTTCATTTTTTGTCAAGGTGCCTGTCTTGTCAATACAAATCACATTTGTGGCACCTAGTGTTTCAACAATTGCTTTATTTTTAACAATTAAACCTTTTTTTGATAATCTCAAAGAAGATAAAGCTAAAAAAACCGTCAAAACAATTGGTAATTCTTCTGGGACAAGAGCAATAGCAAGAGAAATAGTATAAATAGAAGATTTAACAAAATCTAAAGTCAAAAAAAAGTTCCATACCCAAATAAACGAACAAGTGACAACACATATTATTGCAAGTATTTTAACTATTCTTGTAATTTCAATCTTCACTTGAGGTTCTTGTTCTTTAATTTTTTGGAGTTTACTTCCTAAAGTACCAATTTTAGTGTTTTTGCCAGTTTTTTTCACAATACCTATCATCCAACCAGATGAAACTAAAGTACCAGAATACGCAATGTTTCTAGAAATTTTTTTAGAGTTTTTTTCTTTGTATTCAAAATATTCAGGTGCTGTTTCTTTGATGACTGGAAGACTTTCTCCGGTTAATAAAGCTTCATCAATTGTAAAATTAGATTGATCAATAATTAATAAATCAGCAGGTACTCTATCTCCTTCAGAAACAATAACATAATCAGTTGGTACAAGATACCTCGATTCAATTAGTGACTTTTTACCATCTCTAAAAACATCAGAGTATTTTTTTGTAAAACTTTTAAGCTTTTCAATTTCTTTAGATGTTTTATATGATTGTGAAACATTTATAAATAAAATAACAAAAGCTGAAGCAGTTAAAATTCCAAAATCTGTAAAATCTCCAATTACTAAATAAATAACACATGCAACAAAAAGAATTAATAGCATTGGCTCTTTAAATGCATCAATAATTAGTTTAAAAATAGAAATCTTTTTTTCAGGTTCTATTTCATTTGGTCCATAAATTTCATATAATTTACGGGCATCATCACTTGAAATTCCATTGTAGATCATCTATATATCCTTGTACGATAGTTTTTAATATTTTTTGAAATAATTTCTATACATTTTTTATAACCGTCCTTCATATGAAATAACACTAATGGATATTGTTTTTTTAAAAATTTATACATATCAAAGTATTTTAATTTAGGAATATCATAAAATATGTTAGACAATTCTATTTTTAATAGACAGGTAAGCTTCTTAATTTGCTAGTATTTTTATAAGTTATCAAGTCTTGGATATTCGAAAATGCATTTAATATGTTTTAAAAATTCTTTCTAATTCTTTAAAAAAAACTTCAGCCTGAATATCCCAGTCAAATTTATTGGAGTACTCCCACGAAGATTTTCTCAAAGTTTCGTCATTGTAGTATTTAATAATGTTTTCAGCCATACTTTCAAAATCATCATTTATTGAAATTTTCCCACTGATGCCGTCTTTAACTGAGTCCCTACAACCTCTCACATTAAACACCATTGCAGGCGTCCCCATTCTATTTGCTTCTATATTTACAAGTCCAAAACCTTCAAGATAGCTTGGATTTATAATTAAATGTGATTTACCAAGTAACTCAAATTTTTTATTTTCATCGATAAAACCTTCAAAAGTTATATTTTTTGAGAGATTTAATTCTTTTATCAATTGTTTAATTTCTTTTATGTAGCTGTCTTCACCTTTTCCAATTATCAATAGCCGAGCTTCTGGAATTTTTTTTTGAACTAATTTGAAAACATTGATACCTCTTTCAATTCCCTTCATTTTCACAATTCTATTTAAATAAACAATTTGTAAGTTTTTTTCTTTTTTTGGAAGATCAGAGACAGCTGTCTTTGGTGCTGTAACTCCATAGTATACAATTTTTATAATTTTTTTAGAAACACCAATTTTTGAAAGTAGATCATTTTCTGTAGATTCTGAGTTGACAATAAAATTTATTTTTAAGAAACTGTATATTTTCAATAACATTTCTTCTATTAAGTAGCCAATATTTCTTATAGGGAAGGGGTACATGATTTTCCAAATCTCACCAGCGACTTCGTGTATGTATACAACCTTTTTTTCTTTTACATATAATGGTGTTAAAAACGGTATTCCATGTACTTGATCAATTACAATGTCAACTTTACCCCTATATTTTGTAAGATACCTAAAAAAAACTTTTAAATAAAAAAACGGAAAAACAAAAAGCAACTTAATAACATTTCTAGTCAAAGGAAGACCTAAATAATCAAATTTTACCCCTTCAATAACTTCTTCTTCAATTTCACTACTATAATTGGGTGAAATCCATGTAACTTCACATTTATGTTTCTTAACCCACCTTTTCGAAAATTCAAAGGTAGCTCTTTCAGCACCTCCTTCCAAAGGATCTTTGATGGATCTCCAATTTATGATTAAAATTCTCATATTCAAATTATATCAATTTATTAAAACTTATTATGAAATAAAGAAATTACTTAATAATTTCTAAGGCTTTAGTTATTGTTTGAACATGGTATGAAACAATTTTCTCTCTTTCAATTTGAATCTCGTTAGGATTGTGGTAATTTATGTAACCTCCGCCTAATGTAACTAAAGTCTTTATATGATTTTGGTGACACATTTCAAAAACCTTAATTTCACGCTTAAGAAGGTCTGCCTCGGTAAATCCTGTAATTCCCCCCATTCTATCTGACTCTAAAACATCAACTCCTGCATAATATATTAGAAAGTCAGGTTTGTAATTTTCAATCTCTTTTAAAACCTGAGCAAACTTTTCGTTCCATGTTTTTAGATCGGTAACATAATAATTTTGATAATTTTCGTTTGATTCTAAGATTTCCCATTTTTCAATTTTCTTTCCCCAAATATCATAAATTTTTACATTTGGCATTTCAATAAATGAATACCCATTTCCCAAATGAACATCTAAATCCAAAATTACAATTTTTTTGTCTTTTAAAGCTTCCTTATGATTATAAAGAGCTGTACCAACCGGATTTATTGGACCAAAACCATAGGCATTGTTAGGAGTGGTGTGGTGACCTCCGTCCGCTATAACAATTTCAACCTTTTCACCATTTATTAAATTTTCTAAAGCCTTATTAACTGCTACAACACGGTTATACATTGCTGGGATTAAGATTGGTTGCCAAAAAACTCCGCTACTTTCTATATGAAATTCTCTATCTTTTCCAGTATACAAAGAGTTTACAAAATCTGAGGTATGAAATTTCAAAAATAAATCTTTGGGAATTTTTTGGGTAATATCATGAGAAACATCTTCAATTTTATGTCCCAAACTTTTTAATTTTTCATAAATCAGTGTCAACTTCCAAAGAGAGTCTAACTGATAAATTTCTCCTCTTCTGGAGTGATGTAAAACTCTATCTATTTCTGTCGGAAAATATATACCCATAGTGTTCTATTATACCAAGATACACTAAATTTTCAAAAAAAGTATGATTTTTGAAGGAAATTAGGATAAAATAAAATAATGAGTTGGATAATACTTGCCTTACTATCTGCCTTTTTTGCCGCTCTTGTTGCAATATTTGGTAAAATTGGTCTTGAAAAATTGGATACAACACTTGCAACTACTTTAAGATCTGGAGTAATGTTTGCTTTTTTAATCATTTTTTCATTTTTTACCAACACTTTTCAAAATATAAAGCAAGTAGACTTAAAATCTCTTGGAATTTTAGCTTTAGCAGGTGTTTCAGGAGCATTATCTTGGTTATTTTATTTTAGTGCTTTAAAGAAAGGGCCGGCATCTGGTGTTGCATCTTTAGACAGACTTTCAATAGTTTTTGTGCTTTTTTTAGCGATTTTATTTTTAGGAGAAAATTTAACTATTAAAACTTTTATTGGAGCTGTATTTTTAATAGCGGGTGTTCTTTTATTTACGCTTTAGTGGTGGTATATTTTTAATATGAACGACGAATACAATCATTTTGAAAATTTAATACGAGAAAGATATGGAGATGATTACGATAAAATAAAATCTGAAGGTAAGGGAAGTGGAAAAAAACATCCAGAAATTCATGGAAAAAAAACTAACAATGCAATCATAAATGAACAAAATTCAAATTCACACCATAAAAGAGAAGAATTTGCCTTAGATAGAATATACAAAGTGCTTTTAGGTTTTCCAGAACATAAAAGCAGAGAGCTTGAAGATAGATTTATCGATAACTACCTTAACTGGGTTAAATCTTGTTTTCAAGAAAATAAATTAAAACTTGACCCTAAAAACGATATAAAGCTTGAATTTTCTAGATCATCTGGGCACGGTGGTCAAAATGTAAACAAAGTTGAAACAGCAGTAAGAGCAGTTCACGAAATTTCAGGTATTAGTTGTCATAATGAAGAAAACAGGAGTCAAAGTGAAAATAGGGAAGCAGCTCTTAAACTTTTAATTTTAAAAATTCAAAATCATCTAAAGGATTGGAAAGAGTATCTTGATGGTAAAGATATAATTAATATTACAAGATATGATATTCTCGAAATGATTGAAGATTCTATGTCTAAAAAATAATTCTATAAATTTATCCAAAATTCTAAAATTAAAAAATATCTTGACAAACCTATAGTCTATGAATATAATTCAACTACGCTTCGCGTCGGATGACTAGGCTAATTGTGGGATCGAGGAGGATTACCATGCCGAAGTTTAGGAAGTTGTCGGAAGAAGAAGTTCGAGCTGAAGTGGCAAATACTCAAGAAGCTCAAGCGAGAGAGGGCGGTGCTGACTGGACGACAACCCAAGAAGGGATGGAGTTCCAGCCATCAAAAAGGGGGAGAGGAAGGCCGAAGATGCCTCAAAGTCTCCGTGACAAAGTTGTCTTTGATTACCAGGCACAAGTTACTGTCGGAGGTGTAGTGACATGGAGGTTCTCGGCATCAGAAGTGGCCGGGAGAAACAAGGTCTCGGTAACAACGATGCATGTTTTTCTTCGAGAAGCGGGAGTTCCTAATAGGGAGGAACGGGCGCAGAAAGGAGAGCCAAGGGAGCGTCATACTAACAGACTCGCAGACTTGGAGTGGAGGCTTAACGAAATCGCCGCTATGTACAACGCGGTAAATAGAAGGGGGGAGCGGACCTTCACACTCTCTCAGGTAGCGGAGAAATACCTGGTCTCTAACCAAACAATCGTGGATGCCTTAAAGATTGCGCAAAATAGGGGTATTCGGGTTGATTGGAGAAGGGAGACAAACTCTCGGATTGTGAGGAGTTAGTAAGAGGAGGGGAACAATAAGGCACGGGGCATTTCATGCCCCGTGCTACCACATTTAAAATTATCCAAAAAAATCTTGACAAAAAAAATATAAAAACTATAATTTTGTTTTCTCGGTAAAATACTGAGATGGTATATAGGGGAAGGAAATAAATAAGATTCCACATCCTGTGCTTAAGACCTTATTCTAAACTCACATAATTGATGAGTTAAAAGGTTGTTGAGACAGATGTTTCATATATTCGAAGCGACTCAAAATGGAGGGTGCTGTGTTGTAGCTAAAAAGTCATACTTCAATCGAAGAAGAAGAAGGTCTTTGTCTTAAGTATTCGAATAAAAAGAAGAGGAATAGGATGTTCACCTTGTTCATCAACGCCATGACTGCCGTAATGTTGGTTTCAGGTTTTATGACAGAACCAGTAACTCTTGGAACAGCTTATCCGAATCATGAAACAGCTCCAGTGATGGACGGAATGACCGAGGAAGCTCAGATTGAAATCGTCAAACAACAAGTGCTCGACCATATGACTCTTTTAGGAAGGGAAGCCGAGTATAAATGTCTCGCAGGGATAATCTACGGAGAATCAAAATGGGATCCTAACGCTCGCGGAGACAAAGGAAGGTCGTGGGGACTCGTTCAAAGACATATTCCCGTACATGGTCTGCCAGAGCAAGATCCCTGGACTGTTGAAAGTCAGGTTGAGTGGGCTCTAAAATATGCAGATCAAAGGTACGGAGGTGCGTGCCCGGCCTGGAAAGCGTGGCGCAATAATATCGCCGTCTACGGTTGGGGATGGTGGTAATGATATAGATTCGGAGGCGCTTTTTTTAAAAGCGCCTCCTATACAAAATTTATCTCGAAAAATTTTCCCAATTTAATCTTAATTCAAAATCTTTAGTTACACAAAGGTTATAAAATAAAATTGATCTTTTAGAACGAATTAAGGCAAATCTGTAATTATCATAAATATTCAAAATCATCATGATTTCTAAACTTAATCCATTAATTCTAGGATCTCCAGCTTGAAAGGAATATATCTTCTCTGGTGATTTTTCACCATCTAAGGACACAAACTTTGCTTCCTCATTATATGGAACTGATAAAAGTAATAAAATCTGAGGTCGAAAATCGTAATTTTTGACAATTGATAATTTATTTCCATTTACTACAACTTTAAAAGCAGATTGTAAATACAACTTTCCATCGTAATCAGTTCTAAAATCTGTGTAATTAAAGTTAAGAAAAGGAATTAGCAACAAGTATTCAACAAGACCTTCATCAGAATCGTTTTGAGCAAGAGGGTAATTTAGGCCGGATTTAGTGATAAAACAATTTCTGGAAAAGTTGATCAAATACATCTTTCTCTCCTCAATCTACTTGATAATATCCAATTATAAATTAAATTAAATAGATAACAATAGAAAATTGATTATTGAATTAAAATATAATCAGATATATCATTTTGAAATATTATTTAATTGAAAGGAAATATGAAAAAAACATTAGTAGTTTCGTATACCCCAAGAGAAGGTTCTAATACAAAAAAATTGTTAGACCATGTAATTCAAATTATTAAAGATAAAACAGATATAACATATCTTGATTTAGCAAAAAAACCAGTTCCTATGTTTCTAGAAAATGAATTAAATGCTTATGTTAAAAGAAATTTTGGAGGTCAAGATTTATCAAAAGAAGAAGAAAAAATTCTTGAACCAATCGATGCTCTGTGTCAACAAGTTTTAGAAGCAGATTATGTAATACTTGCTTACCCAATTTACAATTTTACTTTTCCAGGACCAGTAAAATGTTGGTTTGATGCAATTATTCAATCAGGAAAAACTTTTCAATATACCGAAACAGGTTTTGAAGGTTTGCTTAAGGGTAAAAAAGCAATTGTAATTACAACTTCTGGAGGTGAGTACGAATCAAATTCTGCATGGGATTTTTCAACACCTTTGGTCCAGGGAGAATTTAGTTTTATAGGATTTGAAACAAAAGTTGTGAGTGCAGGAGGTATGTCTATGAGTTCTGAAAAAACTAAAGAATCTTTGGAAAGCGCTCAAGAAAAATTAGAAAAAATAGTAAATCATTGGTACTAGTAAGTGAGGCGAACGGGACTTAAAAAGTCCCGTTCGCTTTGTATCATAATCTCCTTAAGACTGCGAAGATGCTAAGGTCTTCAAACAAAATTTTCTCTGCTGTATCTTCATCAATTGAATTGAAAACCAAAACTGCCCAAGGTAATTCCCCATGCCTTCCTAATATTCCAACAGTATTTTCTTTGTGAAGGAATAAAGGAAAGTCCAAATGTTCGAAGTATTCTTGACCTACTTTCTTTGAGAATAAATACTCATAACACTCATCTCCGCGGACATACAAACGGAAAATCACTTCGTTACTCTCCAACAAAAATGAGGCTGAATACGACATGGTTCTCTCCTACATCAGTGTAGTCACCGCACAACATAGTACGGTTTAGCACATTATATTATATCAAAAAATGTAAATTTACAATAAGAGTGGACTATAGTTTTTAGTGCTTAAATTTTAATGCTACATTTTTAGTGAGTATTTTTAGAGATTTTAACAATTTCTCCGTCTTTTAATTCCAAAGTTCTGTCTCCAATTACAGCAAATTCTTTCTCGTGAGTCACCATAATTATTGTTTGACCTCTGTTGTTTAATTCAATAAAAGTGTTTAAAACAACTTTTGAAGTTTCGGTATCCAGATTAGCAGTAGGTTCGTCTGCGAACAAAATCTTAGGTTTTCCAGCTAAAGCCCTTGCGATACTGACTCTTTGCTGTTCACCCCCAGAAAGCATATTTGGTAAATTGTTATACTTTTTTGAAAGACCAACTTCATCCAAGGCCTCTCCAGCAGTTTTATAAGATTCAGAAATTGAAAAACCCTTCATAATTAAAGGCACAGCAACATTTTCCAATGCATTTAATGTAGGAATCAAAGCATAATCTTGAAATACATACCCTAAATTATGTAACCTATAATTTGTTCTTTCTTCTGCATAAAGATTAGTTACATTTTTTCCATCAATCAAAATCTCCCCACTTGTTGGGTGGTCAAGTAAACCCATTTGATAGAGAAGAGTAGACTTTCCGCTTCCAGATCTTCCAATTATTGACAAAAATTCACCAGTTGCAACCTCAAAAGATAAGTTTTTGTTAGCGATAAGTTCAGTCTCGCCGTTTATAAATTTTTTAGTTAAGTTTTTTACTTCAATCATTTTTTATCTTCCTAAGATAGCGTCTAATGTTTTTTGTTTTACAACAAGTCGTGCCGGGATATAACCAGACAACAAGCTTGCTCCAAACAAAACAGCAAATCTAAACAAAGAATCGTTTAACGGAGCATACAAAATTCCATCTGCAAAAGGAAAATTTATTGGATTTTGTAAAAAGTAAGGCTCAAAAAAAGTATACAGAAATAACATACCAATTAAAGAACCTGAAGTTGCATAAAAAACTGCTTGTAGCATGTAAGAAACCTCAATAGCTAAGGAATTAACTCCAATTGCTTTCAAAATTCCAATAAATTTTCTTCTGGTAATTGCGTTAACAAAAATTACAATAAAAACTGTAACCGAGGCAACTACTAAACCAATCGCTCCTAAAAAGTTTCCTAGAATATCAAAAGTAGTTCCAATATCTTTTAAAAACTGGGGTTGAGATTCCAAAGCCGTTTGAATCTTTGCAAACTTATGTAAACCTTCGTTGTAAAATTTATTTTTTACCTCTTCAGCCGAAGCGCCGTCTATAAGTTTAAAAGAAATTTCTTCAGGTCTAAAGTCTCTTTCACCAGAGACTCTCTTAAATTCTTTTATATTCATAAAAACTCTTCTATCAACCTCACCAACTTTCGATTTGACAACACCTCTGACAAAGTAAAAATGATCAATCCCACTTATCGTTAACTTAATTTTATCCCCAACTTGCAAATTTCTAATTGTCGATTCAGTTGGAGAATCGAGTGGAGAATACCTAAAAAGAAGAGAAGCTCCAACCATAACTCCTTGAGTATCATCTTCATCTAAATAACTTCCTTCAACTACAAATTTAGATAAATTAGTGACAGAATTTTCATTTAAAGGATCAATTCCAACAACTACACTCCCAGTCGAATCTAAAGATTCATCAGCACCGACTCTTTCTTTATACCCTGTAGTGACAGTTGTAGGGTGAAGGTACCTGATTGTTAAACTTTTAATTTCAGGTAGGTTTTTATAAAAAGTTTCAATTCTTGGAAATTCGACAACATATTTTTCTTGCCTTAATTTTGAAATTACTAAATCTCCAGAATACCTTTCGTCATAAACATTTGTTGAACCTTTTGGAAGTCCAACTAAAATACCTCTTCCAACTGTTAAATTTAGAAAAGTTAACATCATTATAAAAACTATTAAAAAGGTAGTAAGTTTTGAAGATCTACTTAAATCCTTCCAAGCTAGATAAAATCCAAGTTTGATAGATGTAAACATAACTTTATTATACTTTGAAATATACATAAACCCAAAAATTTAATATACAATAAAAATATGAATCCAAAGATTTTTACGCAAAACAATTATTTTTTTATGCTGGCTTTAGATCATAGAGGTAGTTTTGAAAAACTTGCAAATTCCAAAGATGAAAATACCTTAATCAATTTTAAATATGAAATTATAAATAGCTTGATTTATCAGTTCTCTGGAATTTTAATTGATGATAACTATGGCTTTAAAGCTTATTCACTTTTTAATAAAGATTTACTTAAACCATTTCTTCTACCAATAGAGAAAAGTGGTTATCTGGAACATGCTGGTGGAAGGCAAAATGAGTTATACACCTCATCATTTGAAATTAAAGAAAAAGGAGCAAGAGGAGTCAAACTTTTAATATATTTTAATAAAAAAGATCAAAATGCTAAAAAACAAATAGAACTTGCAAAAGTTGTAAAAGAACAATGTCTTCAAGATTCAATGCCCTTATTTTTAGAAATTGTTCATTATGGGGAAAGTAAAGATGTTTTGGATACTATAAGTATTTTTAAACAAGAAGGTATCAACCCAACGGTTTTCAAGTTAGAGTATCCTGGAAGTGCTAAAAACTGTAGAGCTTTGACAGAAATGTTAGAAGACACTCCTTGGATATTACTTTCTCAGGGTGTCACTTTTAAGGAGTTTTATAAACAGTGCTTTGATGCTTCCCAAAACGGATGTGGCGGATTTTTGGCTGGAAGATCTTTATGGCAAGATATATTCACGAATTCTGAATTAAACAAAAGTAGATTTTTAAACGAGGAGCTACCCTCAAGATTTAGAAAACTCAAAGATCTCTTTAACTAACTTTTAAATTTACAAACTTGACAATAAGTTCTAAATAAAGAATTATAAATATATGAAGGTTTCTTTTGGGGAAATAATTAGTAATTCGTTTGCAATGATGTTTAAAAACAAATGGCTCTATGTTCTTAGTTCGTTTGCAATTGTCCCAGTACTAGCAGTTATTATGATTTTCCTTGGGAGTTTTGTAGGAGAGGATGGGATTCAAAAAACAGAGCCATATAGAAACAATTTTTCAGATATTCAAAATCAAGACAAATATAAAGAAAAAATTTCACCAGAAACTGCTATAAATTCTGCAGTTTTTATGTTTTTGGTTTTACTTTTTATCATTATTTTTATAATTTTAGGTCTTTACCTTGTAACTTATTCATCAAATGCTTTATTGTATGGTGTTAGCTTTATCTCTGAAAATGAGGACTTTTCAATAACAGAAGCTTCTCTCAATGCTAGGAAAAATGTCTGGCCAATAATTGGAGCTCACACAATTTCATCAATTTTTTCAAGTTTTCTATTAACCCCAATTATATTTCTTTTTAATTACTTTGATAATCTTTTACAAAACGATAATTATGTAATTTTTGCAATAATAGGACTAGTATTATCTATTTTTCTTTTTTTAGGAGTAGTTTTAATCTATTATTTCTCAACAAATTATTTAAGTTACCTAATTTTATTTAAGAAAAAAAAATTTACAATGGCGATAGTTTATTCCTACAAACTTGCCGTTAAAAACATTTTTGAAAATTTTGTGTATTCATTCTTACAATTTTTCTTTTTCATTTTTACCGGATCTATAGGATTAGTTGTCTATCTAGTACTTTATGGCCTGCTATTAGGAGTAGTATCTTTAGGTGGAATTACTACTTTGTTATTAGGTCAGCTTGAAAATATTTCTCTATCAATTATTGCAATTCCAACTATATTGTTAGCTCTATTTTTAGGTTTAGCTATAACTCAGGCGGTTCAATTGTTAAAATGTTTAAATTCAATCTTTTTTTACACCTATAACTATTTATTTAATAAAGAAATATTAAAAAATGAGTAGCAATGAAAAATTAAAATACGCATCTTGGTCAAGAATTTTAGCTTCAACTTCGTACTTTTGCATAACTTGGGGAATTTTCAACCTTCTATGCCTTGTTTTAACAGATATAAGAGATGAAAAAAGTCTTGGAAATGTCCTAGTTTGGATAAATCTCAGTATTATTTTAAATATTTTTTTCTTAATTTTAAATGTGATCCTTTACAGATTTTTTGGAGGGGATATTGGAAAGTTAGTTTGTGGGATAAAAGTAAAAAATGCAGATATGCAATATTTATCAATCAGAGATTTTTTATTTAGAGAATTTATAGGAAAAACATTTTCAGGACTATTTTTATTTTTAGGATATTTTTATATTTTCTTCAACAAAAAATCTCAGGCTTTTCACGATCTTCTCACAGAAACTTATGTGTTTGACAGTGGTTTAAAAAGAGTTTTACTCGGTACTCTTATAAGTACTATTTTCTATGTTGTTAGTTTATTTTTATTTTACAATTTTATTGTTTCAAATAAAGTTTTAGACAGAATGGAAAACCACCTTAGAATTTTAGAAATAGAAATGAACCAAGAATCGCCAAAAAATTATGGAGATGAGTTTCAATCCTTATTAAAATGAAGAATTTAGGACCTAAGCTTGCTTCTCTAAAATTATCACCATTATTTTTTGCACTTATAATTTTTATTTATTTAACTATCATTTTTAGCAATTTTTTTCTTCAGTTTAATTATTTATCCGGATACAAATTGAAGGAAAACAATATTGTGAGTGAGGATACTTCAGAAGTAGAAGTTGGTAATAAGAAATATAATTTATATATAGCTAAGACTTATCAAGATATGACAAAAGGTTTGGCAAGATTTGATTCAATTAAAGATAATGAAGGAATGTTATTTATATTTGATACTCCAGGAAATTATACTTTTTTTATGAAAGACATGAAGTTCAATATAGATATAATCTTTATTGATATTGATTTTAAAGTTATTAAAATTTATCAAAATGTTAAAAAAGACTCTTACAAATCTCCTAAAGACTACGAGGCTTATAAAACTTATGAGCCTGCAAAGTATGTAATAGAACTAAATGAAGGCGAGGTTTTAAAGAACGATTTGAAATTAGGTGATTTTATAAGTCTATCTAATATTCAAAAGTGATAAAATATATTTATGCAAAAAATGTTTCATGACTTTTTTAGTTTTCCAAGAATAAGCCTTATATTTTTGATAATCATTTTCCTATTTGGAGCATGGG
>Ga0172376_10004808_pt1 | contig 15287 bp, 6 predicted proteins | sample Lak35m_FD_121114 | JGI IMG/M metagenome (GOLD analysis project Ga0172376, IMG submission 121114) | Freshwater microbial communities from Kabuno Bay, South-Kivu, Congo - kab_092012_35m | ecosystem: Environmental > Aquatic > Freshwater > Lake | place: Democratic Republic of the Congo: South-Kivu...
AGTCCGAGGCGCGTCTCGAGACCCTCGGTCGCAACACGAGCGGCGAGCGCGCCGTGGACGACAGCGTCTACCTGGCCGGCCTGATGCGTGGCCGGAGCGGCGGCGGCTCGACGTTGCTCGAGCTCTTCACGCGCCGCGTCCAGGACCGCACCTTCGTGCTGCGCGCGGGCGTGTGGATCGAGCAGTCCCTGGTCGACGTCGAGCCCACCGGACGACGCGTGATCGAGGTCTTCTCTCCGGCCTACTTCCAGCTCCTGAAGGAGCAGCCGAAGCTCGCCTCGTTCCTGGCCCTCAGCCCGCGCCTCGTGCTGCGCGCCGGGAGCGAGGTGCTCGAGATCCGCGAGCCGGCTCCCGAGCCGGTGAAGTAGACGCTTCCGGTACGGAGAGCGTTCGGTGGCACGCCCACCGGCGCGCCCCGCGGTATGCTCAGCGGGTGCTGATCGCGCTGCTCGCTGGCCTCGTCCTCCAGGATTCCGGCTCCACGCCGACCTTCACCCGCGACCTCGCACCCGTGGTGTACGCGCGCTGTGCGCCGTGCCACCGCCCCGGCGAGGCGGCGCCCTTCTCGCTGCTCACGCACGCCGATCTCGCCCGGCGCACGAAGCAGCTCCTGACCGTGCTCGAGGGGCGCTACATGCCGCCCTGGCTGCCCGACGACCAGGGGCGCGTGTTCAAGGACGCGCGCGCGCTCTCCGACGAGGAACTCGCGCTCTTCCAGCGCTGGATCGAGGCCGGCGCGCCCGAGGGTGATCCGGCCGACCTGCCGCCGCCGCCCACCTTCCCGAGCGGCTGGGGGCTCGGCGAGCCCGACCTCGTGCTCGAGATGCCCGAGACCTACACGCTCGCCGCCGAGGGGCGCGACGTGTACCGCAACTTCGTGATCCCCGCTCCGGCCAAGGGCCGGCGCTACGTGCGCGCGCTGGAGTTCGATCCCGTCAACCGCGCGGCCGTGCACCACGCCGTGCTGTTCGTCGACGGCACGCGCCTCGCGCGCGCCGAGGACCGCCGCGACCCGGCGCCCGGCTACGAGGCGATGGGCCTCGGGCTGCTGCGCCCGCCCAACGGTCAGTTCGTCAGCTGGACGCCGGGCAAGGGCGCGATCCACTACGACGAGGGCATCGGCTGGCGTCTGGACGAGTCGCTCGATGTAGTGCTGCAGCTCCACATGCGTCCGACCGGCAAGCCCGAGCCGGTGCGCCTCAAGGTCGCGCTCTACTTCACCGACGAGCCGCCGACCAAGAACGCGCTCGCCTTCCGCCTGTGGTCGCGCGAGATCGACATCCCGCCCGGCGAGAAGAGCCACCTCGTCACGAGCGACTACACGCTGCCGGTCGATGCGCTCGTCTATGGCACCTACCCGCACGCGCACTACCTCGGCAAGGACCTGCGCGGCTGGGCGACGCTTCCGGACGGCTCGGAGCGCGAGCTGATCCACATCCCGTCCTGGGACTTCAACTGGCAGGAGGAGTACTTCTACAAGGAGCCGATCGCGCTGCCGAAGGGCACGGTCGTGCACATGCGCTGGGAGTTCGACAACTCGGCCGAGAACCCCTTCAACCCCTCGAACCCGCCGGTGCGCGTGCACCACGGCTTCCAGTCGACCGACGAGATGGCCGAGCTGCAGCTGCAGGTGCTGACCAGCGAGTGGGACCGGCCGATCCTGTGGCACGACTTCGTGCAGCTCTCGTTCGCGGTCGACCAGGCAAACGTCGAGCGCGGCCTCGAGCAGATGCCGAAGAACCAGCGCCTGCGCGACGAGGCCTTCAAGTACTGCCTGCGCCGGCGCGATGCCGACGGGGCGCTGTTCCACGCGCGCAAGCTGCTCGAGCTCGCGCCGCAGTCCTCCGATGCGATGACGCGCGTCGGGCAGGCCTTGATGATGAAGCAGCAGCTCGGCGAGGCCGTGAACCTGCTCGAGCAGGCGCTCGCGCTCGAGCCGAACAACGGCAAGGCCATGGTGCAGCTCGGGCGTGCCCGTGAGCTCTCCGGCGACGAGGCGCGCGCCCAGGAGCTCTTCGGGCGCGTGCTGGCGCGCGATCCGGGCAACTTCCTCGCCAACGGCGCGGTCGGCGAGCACTGGCTCGCGAAGGGCGAGCGGGCCCGGGCCCGCAAGCACTTCGAGGCGGCGCTGGCCACGAACCCCGAGCACCTCCTGTCGCTCTGGAACCTGGCGCGCCTCGAGCTCGAGGAAGGGCGCCCGGAGGCCGCGAGCGAGCTCTGCATGGCCGTGCTCGAGATCTCGGCCGACGAGGGCGGCGCGCATTTCGTGCTGGGCTTGATCGCCGAGCAGGCCGGGCGCGCCGAGGACGCCCTGCGCCGCTTCGAGCTCGCCACCCGCTTCGAGCCGCGCGAGAAGGAGTTCCAGGCCGCGCGCGCGCGCGCGGCGGGAGACTCGAAGTGAAGGCCCTCTGGCTCGCACTCGGCGCAACGCTCGCGTCCTGCGCCACGCCCGCGGGAGACCCCGCGACCCTCCCTGGAGCGCACTCCGTCACCGGGCTCCCGCTGGAAGAGCTCCTGGCCGAGCCGCGCCTCGTGCTCGTGTTCATCGATCCCCAGTGCCCGATCGCGAACGCCTACGCGCCCGAGCTGCAGCGCCTGCAGGCCGAGTACGGGCCGCGGGGCGTCACCTTCGCGCTGGTGCACGCCGACCCCGAGCGGAGCGAGGCCGAGGTCGTCGCCCACGCCGCCGCCTACGGGCACACTGCGCCGCTCGTGCTCGATCCCGAGCAAGCCCTCGCGGCCCGCACCGGTGCGACGATGACGCCCGAGGCCTGCGTGCTCACCGGGGGCGAGCTCGTTTACCGCGGCCGCATCGACGACCGCTTCTTCGCCCTCGGCAAGCAGCGCGCCGCGCCGACCACGCGCGACCTGCGCGACGCCCTCGAGGCGCTCCTCTCCGGTCGCACTCCCGCAGCGGACTGGCCGCCCGCGATCGGCTGCCACATCCCGCCGCGGCGTTGACTCACTCGCTCGTCAGCACGAACGAGAGTGCGTCCGCGAGCACGTTCTGCAGGCCGTTCGGGCCCTCGGCCACGAGCGCCACGCGGGCCGCACGTGCGCGACGCGGGACCTTGCCGCTCGTGCTGCGCTCGAGCAGGCCCTCCTTCGGCACGCCGCGCTCGACGCCCAGCACCTCGCGCCGCTGCTCGAGCCCGACCGGGCCGAGCCGGAAGGACTCCTGGGCCTTGCCGGCCTCGTTCACGAACTCGACCACGAGGTCGATCGTGGCCGGCGGCTGCAGCACCGAACCGAGCCAGCCCGAGAGCGTGAAGCGCAGCGCACCGCGATCGATCTCGGCCGCGAGCGCCGAGAGATCGAGCGTCTGCTCGAGGCGCGACAGGTTGCCGTCCGGGTGACCACCGAACAGGTTTGCACCTCCGTCCGGGGGGCCGACCAGTTCCTTCGGGCGCCGCACCAGCCGGCAGGGGGACACCACGCGCCAGCCGGGGAAAAGCGCATGCGCGCCGGGCTCGTAGGTGAGCTGCTGCTCGGCGCCCGGGTTCCACAGCAAGTTCACGCCGAGCGCGGGCGGCGCGCCGAGTGCGAGCGCGCGCCCGTCGAGGCCCGAGCTCGCGCGCGGCTGCACCTCGAGGAACTGCATCGCGCTCGGCACGAGATCGGCGAGCGAGACCTCCGCGCGGAGTTCGCCGGGCGGAACGCCGGGCGCGAGCAGCACGAGCGGGACGGCCGTGCGTGCGCGTCCGGAGAGCGCGGGCTTGCCCTTCCTCGGCGCGCTCGGAGCGAGACCGGCGACCGCGATCCACCACTCTTCTTCGGCGAATGAGGGGCGGGCGCGCAGGCCGCTCAGGAGTCGTCCGAGCTCGGCGTCGATCGCCGCGATCTCCCTGGCGCGCGAGGCATCGCTGGCCTCGTCATCGCGCAGGGCAACGTCCGTGAAGGATGCCAGGATGCACAGCGGCGTCGGACGCGCGAGCACGTCCGCCACGGGCTCCTCCTTGCCGCCCTTGCGCGGACTCGCGTTCGGTACACGCGCGTCGATGCGCCCATCGAGCAGGATGCCGCTCAGCGAGACATCGTCGAACAGCGCCGCGGTCGTGATCTCCGGCCGTGCGCGCTCGAGGCGCGAGAGCAGGTTCTCGTTGCGCCCGCGGGCTGCGGCCTCGGGCGCGGCGACCGAGAGCTGGCTCTTCACCGAGCCGACGCCCCAGCACACGAGACCGAGGCCCGCCAGGACGTCGCCGCTGCCGTCCGCGCCGGCATCGAGCGTCCACGCCCCCTGGCGGTAGAGACCGTTCAGGTGCACCAGGCGGCGGTTCTCGAGCTCCTTCGCGCTCAGGCCCTGCAGCGCAATGAGCAGCACACCGCGCTTCGCGCGGCGCGCCGTGGAGGCGGAAGGCACCGCGCCCGGCTCGAGCCCGGGCTCGAACTCGATCAGCGCGCGGTAGCGCTCGCTGCCGTCACCGGCGATATCGCCCCAGCAGCCCGGCTCGGCCCAGTTCAGCACCGTGAAGCTGCGCTCGGTCGAGCCCGAGGGCATGCCTTCGGCCCAGTGCGTGAAGCCGACGGCCGCGCCGCTGGCCCAGTGCGTGCGGGGAAACTCGAGCCCGATCCAGTAGCCCTCCTCGCCCCCGAAGTTGTCGAGCACGAAGGTCTCCTCCTGCGCCGAATCGAGCGACAGCAGGTAGCCGCCCATGGCGCGCGCCACGTCCTCGGCCTCGCGCACCGAGAGCGGCTCGGGCGAGCGCACGTAGCTGTGACCCGTCTCCGGATCGCGCGCGCGCTCGGCCGCGACGGTCTGGGGCGAAAGGAGTGCGAGCAGGAACGTCCAGGTGGCCATCGCAGGAAGAGGATAGGTGACGTGCGCGCCATCGCGTCGGTCCGAATCCTGCGAAAAAGCCGGGCACGGGTTGCGTGCCCGAGCGCCGCGGAGGATCCTCGCTCCGGTCACCCGGAGTCCTCCCATGCGACGAGCCGCCCACCTCCTCTTCGTCCTGTGCGCTTCGACGTCCGCTGCACAGGTCGGTACGGTCAGCGAGCGCACACGCATCTACCCGGGCTCGGCCGGCTTCGCCGGAGTCGTTCCAGACGGGGCGCAGTTCGGCCACGAGCTCGCGGACCTCGGTGACCTCGACGGGGACGGCCTGCCCGAGCTCGCAGTCGGTGCGCCGGGCGACTCCGACGGTGTGCTGAGCGCCGGCGCGGTGTGGATCCTCTCGCTGGCTGCCGACGCGACGGTCCTCTCCGCGCAGAAGATCAGCGCCACGGCGGGCGGCTTCGGCGGCACGCTCAACGCCCTCGACCGCTTCGGCGACCAGCTGGCGAGCGTGGGCGACCTCGACGGCGACGGGCGCTCCGAGCTGGCGGTGCTGTCGCGCGCGCCGAACCGGCTGTGGATCCTGTTCCTGAATGCCGACGGCACGGTGCGCGCGCAGCGTGAGACGCTCTTCACCGCGCCGCCCTTTGGCGGACTGGAGAGCGAGTACGGTGGCGGCCTCGCGGCGCTGGGGGACCGCGACGGCGACGGGCTCGGCGACCTCGCCCTCGGTGCTCCGCGAATTCCCGACGGTGCGCCGCGCGCGGGAGCGGTCTGGATCGCCTATCTCGCGGCCGACGGCGCGGTGCACGCGGCCCACAAGCTCAGCGCGACGAGTGGCGGCTTCGGCGTCGGTCTGCCGGAGGACGCGGGCTTCGGAACCGAGGTCGTGGCGCTCGACGATCTGGACGGCGACGGACAGCGCGATCTGGCGGTGGTCGCGAGCGGCGTCTCGTTCGGCGGCATCGAGTACATGCTGTACCTCGACGCGAACGAGCAGGTTCTCGCCCACGCGGCCCACGACGCCTTCGAGTACGGTCTGCGCTGGTACCGCCTCGACGGTTCGCTCACGGTGAGCGGCACGAGCCGCTTCCAGACCTGGCTCGGCGACCTCGATGGCGACGGCCACGGCGAGCTCGCCAGCGGTTTCTACGGCAGCTTTCCGGGCGATTCGCAGGCCGGCTTCCAGATTGGCACCGTCCTCGCGGACGGCAGCCAGACCTGGCGCGTGAAGGTCGGCCTGAACCGCGGAGGCCTGGGCGATTTTCCGCGCGGCACGCAGCTCGGTGCGTCCTTCGCTCCGCTCGGCGATCTGGACGGCGACGGCCGGCCGGAACTGGCCGTCGGCGCGCCGGCCCAGCGTCAGAACGGGATCCGCCCGGGCGCCGTGTGGATCCTCTCGCTCGACGACGACGACGCGCGCAACGGCTCGGGCGTCAACCCGGCGTTGCTGACGCAGGCCGCGAAGCCGAGCTTCGGCCAGAGCTGGGACCTGACCCTCGACGCGAGCGGGTTCGCGGCCGGTCCGGCGCTCGTGTGGGGCTACGGCTCGAAGGTCGCCGGCACGCCGAGCCCCTTCGGCGAGATCCTGATCGGTGGCGCGCGCTACTTCCAGCTTGTCGGCGTGCACGCGGGCGGAGCGCTCACGCTCTCGATTCCCGTCCCGCCCGTGAGCTCGGCGCTGCTCGACCTTCCCGTGCACGTGCAGGGGCTCGTCGGCGGCGCGCCGGGCGCGACGCTCACGAACGCACTCGACGTCGTGCTCGGCGACTGAGCCTCAGGCCGCCCGGCGGCGGCGCTTCAGGCGCTCGAGGAAGCGCCGCGCGAGGACGTCGACGTTGGGCGGCTGCAGCACCGAGAGGTGTCCGCCCGGGACGCGCACGACCTCGACCCCGCCCATGGCCACGCGGTCCCAGCCCATGGCGCTACCGAGGCCGAGGAACGGCGACTGGAAGCGCGAGCGGAAGAGCGTGATGCGGCCCGGGTAGCGCTGCGGGCGGTAGCCCTGCACCGCGCGCCAGTGGCGCTGGGCGATCTTGCGGTTGTTCTCGGGCCAGTTCGTCATCTCGACCACGTCGGCGACGCGCATCGAGCCCGGATCGTCGGCCGGAGCCGGCGTGGCAGCGGGCAGCGGCCGCGGACCGGGCGCGGGCTTCGGCGCGAGGCCGGTCTTGCGCGCGACGAAGCGCAGCTTCTGCTTGAGCGCGCGCGTCAGGTGCTCGGGATCGCTCTGGATCTGCTGCAGCGTCTCGGCCGGCAGGTACGGCAGCCCGCGCAGGAAGGCGAAGATGCACGCCAGGCGGTCGAGCGCGCCCTTGTCGAGGTTGGGGAGCGACGAGTCGAGGATGAAGAGCATCTCGACCTCGTCGCCGCCCTTCTGCAGCTGCTGGGCGATCTCGAACGAGACGATGCCACCGAAGCTGTGGCCGCCGATCACGTAGGGCCCGCGCGGCTGGACCTTCTTCATGGCCGCGATGTAGGCCGTGGCGTAGTCCTCGATCGTGGCCGGGCGGCCGAGCTTCGAGTCGAGCTCGAGCGCCTGCAGGCCGTAGAACGGCCGATCGGCGAGGCGCGTCGCGAGCGGGCGCTGGTTCAGGACGGTGCCGCCCAGCGAGCACACGCAGAAGACCGGCGTCTCGTCGCCCTTCGGCTGCAGCTTGACGACCGCGCTCGAGCGCTGCGTGCCGATGCCGGCGTGCAGCAGCAAGGCCTGTTCGGCCAGGGTCGGAGCGCTGACCAGGCTGGCGAGCTCGAGCTCTTGCCCGAAGGCGTCCTTGATGGCCTGCACCAGCCGCACGGCGAGCAGCGAGTGCCCGCCGAGCTCGAAGAAGTCGTCGTCCGGGCCGACGCGCTCGACCTTCAGGACCTCTTGCCACAGCGTGGCGAGCAGGCCTTCCATCTCGTTGCGCGGGCCCGCGGCCGAGCGCGTCTCGAAGACGGGTTCGGGCAGACGTTTTCGATCGACTTTGCCGTTCGCGTTCATCGGGAGCGCCTCCATGTGCACGAAGGCGGAGGGGATCATGTAGCCGGGGATGCGCTCGGCGAGCCAGCTCGAGAGCTCGCTCGCGGAGCACGGCGCGCCGTCGCGCGCCTCGAAGTACGCCACCAGGGTCTTCCCGCTGGCCGGGACGTCGTGCACGGCCACGAAGGCCTTCTGCACGCGTGGATGGGTGCCGAGCACGACGGCGATCTCGCCCGGCTCGATGCGGTGGCCGCGGATCTTGACCTGGTCGTCGTTGCGGCCGAGGAACTCGAGCCGACCATCGGCGAGCCAGCGCACGCGGTCGCCGGTGCGGTAGACGCGCTCGCCGCCGGGCAAGGTCACGAAGCGCTCGGCGTCGAGCTCGGGCCGCGCGCGGTAGCCGCGCGCCAGGCCGTCGCCGCCGGTCACGAGCTCGCCGGCGACTCCGATCGGCACGGGCCGTAGCGCGCGGTCGACGACGTGCACGCTCGTGTTCTCGATCGGATGACCGATCGGAATCGAGTTCGTGTCCGCCGGCAGCTCGCGCGGGATGCGGTAGCAGCAGGTGAAGGTCGTGTTCTCGGTCGGGCCGTAGCCGTTGATGAGCTGCACGCTCGCGGGCAGCACCGCGTGGGCGCGGCGGACGTGCGCGACGGAGAGCGCCTCGCCGCCGGTCAGGCACTCGCGCACGCCGGCCAGGGCCTGCGGGCGCTCGTCGACGACGGCATTGAAGAGTGCGGCCGTGAGCCACAGCGAGGTGACGCCTTCCGCGCGCAGCACGCGCTCGAGATCCTCGGCCGTCGGCACCCGCTCCGGGTAGAGCGCGAGCCGCGCTCCGTGCAGCAGCGCGCCCCAGAGCTCGAGCGTCGAGGCATCGAAGGAGATCGGCGCGAGCTGCAGCCACACGCGCGACGCGTCGAAGCTGGCGTAGGACGCGCCGAAGACGAGGCGGCTGATCGCGCGCTGGGGGATCTCGACGCCCTTCGGTCGACCGGTCGAGCCCGAGGTGTACATCACGTAGGCGAGGTCCGCGCCGCTCGCGCGCGGGCCGGGGCTCGTCGCGGGGCGGTGCTCCAGCGTGCCGAGCGACTCGAGCACGACCTGGCGCGCCGCGCTCGCGGGCAGCTCGGAGACCAGGGCCTCGTCCACGAGCAGGAGCTCGACGCCCGCATCGGCGAGCATCAGCTCGAGGCGCTCCTTCGGGTACGACGGATCGAGCGGCACGTAGGCGCCGCCGGCCTTGAGGATGGCGAGCAGGGCGACGGGCAGCTCGAGCGAGCGGTCGACGCACAGGCCGACGCGGCTGCCGCGCGTGACGCCCAGCGCGAGGAGCTCGTGCGCCAGGCGATTCGCGCGCGCATCGAGCGCGGCGTAGGTCAGCGTGCGGCCCTCGAGCGAGACGGCCAGTGCCTCGGGTGTGCGCGCCGCGGCCTGCTCGAAGAGCGTGGCCAGGCCCTCGTCGCGCGGATAGGCCGGCGTCCGGCCGCGCCAGCGCGCCAAGAGCGCGCGCTCGTCCGGGGTGGCGAGCTCGAGCTCGTGAACGGGGCGCTCGGGCTCGGCCAGGACGGCATCGAGCAGGACCTCGAAGCGCTCGCCCAGACGCTCGATCGTGGGCGCGTCGAACAGATCGGAGGCGTAGGTCAGGTCCAGCAGCCAGTCGCCCGGACGCTCCTCGAGCGTCAGCGCGAGGTCGGTCTTCGCGCAGCCCGTGTCGAGCTCGAGCGCGGGAGCGAAGCGCACTCCGCCGGCCGTCATCGGCCGCGCCGCGCGGCGCAGGCTGAAGAGCGCCTGGTAGACCGGCGTCAGCGCCGGATCGCGCTCGACCGCCAGGGCCTCGACCAGATTCTCGAAGGGGAAGTCCTGGTGCGCGTGCGCGGCCAGGACGCGCGTGCGCGTGCGCGCCAGCAGCGTGCGGAAGCTCGGCGCGTCGCCCAGCTCGGCCCGGATCGGCACGACGTTCAGATACAGACCGAGCGCGCGCTCGTCCTCGGCGCGCGTGCGACCGGCGACCGGCGTGCCGAGCACGAGGTCCTCGACGCCGGCGTGGCGTGCGAGCAAGACCTCGGCCAGCGTCAGGCCGACGAGGTAGGGCGTGGCTCCTTCGGCGCGCGCCAGCTCGAGCAGGCGCGCGACCTTCGCGGCCGGCAGGTCGCGCACGACCTTCGCGCCCCGCCAGCTCGGCAGCGCCGGGCGCGCGTGATCGAGCGGGAGCTCCAGCACGAGCGGAGCGCCCGCGAGCTCGCGGCGCCAGAAGTCCGCCTCGCTGGCACGGCGCCCGGCGTTCAGCGCATGCTGCTGGCGCCAGGCGTGCGCGCGATGACCGGGCGCCTCGGGGAGCTGGGCGACGGCGCCCTGGACCTCGGCGTCGTACAGCGCGCCCAGCTCGGCCAGGAACACGTCGAAGGACCAGCCGTCGAAGACGATGTGGTGCACGCACACACCGAGCGTGGCGTGGGTCGCGTCCTCGCTCACGAGCAGCGCGCGGAGGAGCGGGCCGCGGGCGAGGTCGAAGGGGCGTCGTGCGAACGCGGCCAGGGCCGCTGCGCGCTCGCTCGCGCGGCGCTCCACGGGCTGCGCGGTGAGGTCGAGCCGCTCGAGCTCGGGCACGCCGGGCAGCACCTGCTGCACGGGCTCGCCGTCGACCACGGGGAAGACCGTGCGCAGGGCCTCGTGGCGTTCGGCCAGGCGGGCGAAGGCGCGCGCGAGCGCGGCCGCGTCCAGCGTGCCTTCGAGCGGGAGCGCGAAGGGCACGTTGTAGAAGGCACTGGTGGGCGCGAGCTCCTGCAGGAACCACAGGCCGCGCTGGTTCGAGGAGAGCGGCGCGTGGGGGGCGTCTGCCGGGAAGGCGGGCAGGGTCTCGGTGGCGGCGTGCGTGCGCGCCGCCTCGACCGCGCGCGCCAGCGCGGACAGCGTGCGGTGCTCGAACAGCGTCGCGAGCGGCAGCTCGATCTCGAGGCGCCGCGCGAGGCGCGCGAACAGCACCGTGGCGCTGAGCGAGTGGCCCCCGAGGGCGAAGAAGTCGTCCTCGCGCGCGACGTCGGCGAGCCCGAGCAACTCGCGCCACAGCTCGGCCAGGGCCTCCTCGGTGCGCCCGAGGGGCGGCGTGCGGAGCCCGCTGTCGCGCCCGCTCTCCGGCAGCGGCAGGCGCGTGCGATCGATCTTGCCGCCCGGCGTCACCGGCAGCTCGTCGAGCAGCACGCAGGCCGACGGACGCATGTACTCGGGCAGGCGCGCGGCGAGGTGGCTGGCGAGTTCGTGCGGAGTCGGGCGTCGCTCGCCCGGCACGGCGTAGGCGATCAGGCGCTGGGCACCGTCGACGCCGGGCGCGGCGATCACCAGCGCGCGCCGCACGGCGGGGTGCTCGGCCAGGCGATTCTCGATCTCGGCCAGCTCGATGCGGTGACCGCGGATCTTGACCTGGTCGTCGGCGCGCCCGAGGAACTCGAGCAGGCCGTCGTGGCGCCAGCGCACGAGATCGCCGGTGCGGTACAAGCGTCCGGGCCCGCGCGGATCGGCCACGAAGCGCTGCGCGGTGAGGTCGGGTCGGCGCCAGTAGCCGAGCGCGATCGAAGCGCCGCCGACGTGCAGCTCGCCCGGCAGACCGGGGGCCACCGGCTCGCCGCGCGCGTCGAGCACGAGCACGTCGGTGTTCGCGAGCGGCGTGCCGATCGGTGCCGCCGAGAGTCCGGCCGGCATCGGCAGCGGGACGCTCCAGGTCGTTGCGATCACGGTCGCCTCGGTCGGACCGTAGCAGTTCGCCAGGGCGAGCTGCGGCGCGTGCCGGCGCGCGCGTTCGACGTGGGCCAGCGACAGCGCCTCGCCACCCGTGGCGATCTGGCGCAGACTCGCGAGCGTCGCGGGCGCCTCGTCGACCAGGGCGTGGAACAGCGCGGTCGTCAGGAAGAGCGTGTCGATGCGATGCTCGGCCACGACGCGCGTCAGGCCAGCGAGGGTCGGCTTCGCCTCGGGGTGCAGCACCAGCGTGCCGCCCGCGAGCAGCGGGCCCCACAGATCGAGCACCGAGGCGTCGAAGGACTCGGGCGCGAGGTGCACCATGCGCACACGCTCGTCGAAGACCAGCCAGCGCGCCTCGCGGAAGAGGCGCAGCACGCCGCGCTGCGGACAGGCGACGCCCTTCGGCACGCCGGTCGAGCCCGAGGTGTAGATCAGATAGGCCGGATCGCCCGGGCCCGAGCGTGCCAGCGGCGGCGGAACGCCTGCGCCCGCGCGTGCCGGCTCGGCGTCCACGTCGAGCACCTGCAGGCCCGCGTGCGGCAGGCCGTCGAGCAGCGCGCGCTCGCTGACCAGCACGCGCGCTCCGGAGTCCTGCAGCATGAAGCGCAGGCGCTCGGTGGGGTAGTTCGGATCGAGCGGCAGGTAGGCGCCGCCGGCCTCGAGGATCGCGAGCTCGGCCACGACCAGGGCACTGCGGCGCGTGAGGCACAGCGCGACGGGTTCGCCGCGCTCGACGCCGAGCTCGACCAGGCGCGCGGCCAGGGTCCGCGCGCGTGCCGCCAGCTCGGCGTAGGTCAGACGCTCGTCGCCGTGCTCGAGGGCGATCTTCCGCGGCAAGCGCGCGGCGACCGCGGCGAAGGCCGTGGCGACCGTGGTCTCGCAGCCCTCGACGCGCGGGCCACTGGCCCACGTGTGGGTCACGAGCGCACGCTCGTCCTCGGCCAGCCAGGGAAGATCCTCGAGCTTCGTGTGCGGGTGGGCCGCGACGGCGCGTAGCAGGCCCTCGAGGCGCGCGAGCACGCGCTCGATCGTCGCTTCCTCGAAGAGGTCGCTGCGGTACTCGGCCGAGAGCACGAGCTCGCCGGGGGCGAGCTCGGTGTAGAGCGCGAAATCGACCTTCGAGGTGCCGCTGTGCAGCTCGTCCTCGCCCAGCAGGCGTCCGCTGCGCAGGCCCTCGAGGGCGAGCCCGCGCGCGAGGCCCACGCGGTGGTCGAACATCACCTGGAAGACCGGCGAGCGCGCGGGGTCGCGTACGGGCTGCAGGCGGCTCAGCACGGCCTCGAAGGGCGCTTCCTTGTGGCCGAAGGCCTCGAGCGCGGTGTCGCGCACGCGTGCCAGCAGCTCGGGGAAGGACAGCGTGCCCTCGACGCGCGTGCGCAGCGCCAGGGTGTTCACGAGGAAGCCGGGCAGGCGCTCGAGCTCGGGCTGATCGCGCAGAGTGGCCGGCACGCCGATCACCTGGTCCTCGCGTCCGCTCCAGCGCAGGAGCGCCGCCTGGAAGGCGGCCAGGAAGAGCTGGAAGGGCGTCGCGCCGTGGGCGCGTGCGAGTTCCTCGAGCGAGGCGGCCAGCGCGCCGCTGATGCGGCGCGTCTTCCAGCCGCCGCGCGCGCTCCAGCGCGCCGGGCGGGCGTGGTCGGCCGGCAGGTCGAGCGGGTCCGGCAGATCGACGAGGCGGCTCGCGAGGGCTTCGACCGAGGTGCGCACGCCCTCGCTCGTCAGGCGCGCGCGCTGCCAGACGGCGTAGTCGCCGTGCTGCAGCTCGAGCTCGATCAGGCTCAGCGGGCGGCCCGAGCGCTCGGCCGCGTAGTGCTCGGCCAGCTCGTCGCACAGCACGCGGATCGTGAGGCCGTCGCACACGAGGTGGTGCAAGGTCACCAGCAGGAGGTGCTCCTCGGGACCGACGCTCCACAGGGCCGCGCGCAGGGGCAGCTCTCGCGCGAGCTCGAACGGGCGGCGGTACTCGGCGCGCGCGAGCTCGAGGGCCTGCGCGAAGCCGTCGCGGGGCGCGCGGGCCTGCACGCTGTGGCGCGCGAGGCGGAACTCGAGTCCGTCGGTGATCGTCTGGCGCGCTTCCTCGCCCGGACGCGTGAAGCGCCCGCGCAGCAGCTCGTGGCGCTGCAGCAGCGAGGCGAGCGCCTGCTCGAGCGCGCGCACGTCGAGCGGACCGACGAGGTGCGCACCGAGCGGCACGTGGTAGAGGGCACTCGGACCGAGGACCTCCTCGGTCACGAACAGACGCTCTTGCCCGCTGGAGAGGGGCCAGGGGCTGGTGCGGTCCGGACGCCGCTCGATCTTCGCCTCAGGCGAGAACGTCTGGGCCAGACGCGCGCGCGCGGCGGCCGAGAAGCGCGGCGTCTTCTTGGGGCGTTCGTTCATGCGGGGGGAGCGATGCCCCGCCGGGACGGGGAGATCGTCCCGGAACATCGACGCTCCGAGGGAAATCCCTTAGCCCAGCTGGCTCACGAAGGCCTCGGCTCCGTCGCCGCGAAGGGCCACAGATGCGGGCTTCCGCGACCTCGAGGACCGGAACCGACCCTCCTCGGGTCGGTGACGACTGCCGCTCGAGCGCCTCGGTCGGGAGGCCCGCCCTGGCCGGGGCGAAGCGCCTCAGGCCGCGCCGGCGGCCTCGGCGCGCACGCCGGCCTTGGCACGCTCGATGGCCGCGTCGGGCACGCGCTTCAGGTCGTGCGTCAGGCCGACCTTCGAGAGCGCCCACACGAACCACTTGGTCGGGTCGAACTGGTACCAGCGCACGCCGTTCCGGTAGTCGGCCTGGAAGCGGTGGTGGAAGTTGTGGTACCCCTCGCCGAAGGTGATCAGGGCGGTCCACACGCTGTCGCGGGCCGAGATCGTGGTCGAGTAGGGCTGGCTGCCGATCCAGTGCGCGACCGAGTTCACGGCGAAGGTCGCGTGCCACTGGAAGACGAGGCGCAGGAAGCCGGCCACGAGCAGGGCGCCGATCGGGTCACCCCACAGGAAGCCCAGCCCCAGCGGCAGTAGCCCGGAGAACACGAAGGCGAGCGGGACGTAGTAGCGGTCCTGCCACGCGACCAGCGGGTCGGCCGCCAGGTCCTTCACGTTCTTGAGGTCGATCGTCTTGGGATCCCGGAAGAAGATCCAGCCGATGTGGGCCCACCAGAAGCCGAGGCGGATGTTGTAGGGATCCTCCTCCTGGTCGACCTTGCCGTGGTGCACGCGGTGGTCGGCGGACCACTTCAGGGCCGAGTTCTGCACGCCGGCCGCGCCGAACACCAGGTAGAAGAGCCGCACCGTCCAGTGCGCCTTGTACGTCGGGTGCGCGAACAGGCGGTGGTAGCCGCCGGTGATCGCCAGGCCGCAGAAGATGAACCAGAGGACACCAAGGCTGATGGTCCAGCGGTTCGCCTCGACCAGGACGAGGTACAGCACCGCCGCCAGTGCGAGCAGGTGCCCGAAGGCCAGGAAGCTGATGTTGGTCCAGTCGGCGCGTCGTGCCATTCCAGGTGCTTGATCCGGCGAGGGGGGTCTTCGGCGCGATCCTCGGGGAGCTTGAGGACGTGGTCGCGGGACTTCAGGGGGCTGCGACCTAGCCCCGGGACCTTAGCAAAGGCCCCGCGTCGTTCCAGTGGCTCCTCGACCACCTGAAACGACGAGGCCCGCGTGCCTTGCGACACGCGGGCCTCATCAAGGCTGGTACTACCAGCGGCCGCCGCGGCCACCGCCGCCGCCGCCACCACCACCACCACCGCCGCCGCCGCCGAAGCGACGGCCGCCGCCACCACCACCACCGCCGCCGCCCTGGCGCTCTTGCGCCTCGTTGACGCGCAGCGGACGACC
>Ga0172376_10004810_pt1 | contig 15284 bp, 11 predicted proteins | sample Lak35m_FD_121114 | JGI IMG/M metagenome (GOLD analysis project Ga0172376, IMG submission 121114) | Freshwater microbial communities from Kabuno Bay, South-Kivu, Congo - kab_092012_35m | ecosystem: Environmental > Aquatic > Freshwater > Lake | place: Democratic Republic of the Congo: South-Kivu...
AGCCCTTCTTGCCCGAAGACGCCGTGACGGGTGCACGTGGCGCGTTGATTGACCGCATGTTACGCGAACGGATTGCCTTTCCGCACGACGTGTCCGCGGCCACGTGGCTCGTTCAGGCGCCGCAGGCGATGGACGCCGGGCTGGTGGCCAAAAAATGGACGCCGGAAACCGCGCCCCACCTCAGCGCCCTCGCAGAACGCTGGTCTGCCCTCTCCGACTTCACCTCCGCAGCGCTTGAATCCGACTTCGCGGCATTTCTCGCTGAACGGGGGGTGGGCATGGGCGCCGTGATGCTCCCCTTGCGCCTTGCGCTCACCGGCGTGGGGGGCGGGCCTTCGATGTTTGATTTGGCGGAATTCCTCGGAAAAGCGGAGACCGTGCGGCGAATTCAGCACGCCGTCGTACAGGGTTGACTTTGTCGAAGGGTTTTCCTATTTTGGCGTTCTAATGCAGCGCTTTTCTCGCCCGTTGGCTTGTTGTTGTTGTCTGTGCCCTCCGAGGTTCGGACAGGAGACGCTGTATTCGTGCTGTAGGCAATAGGATTTTTTCCTGGCTTACTGCTGTACAACGAGGCCTTCCGGATCATCCGGGGGGCCTCGTTGCATTTCCCCCCGTTTCATCGATTAAAATCACCTAAATCCCTTTTACCATGTCCCATCATTTTGAAACGCTCCAACTGCACGCAGGTCAGGAGCCTGATTCCGCAACGAACAGCCGTGCTGTTCCCATTTACCAAACATCCTCCTACGTCTTTAATGACTCGGAGCATGGAGCCAACCTCTTCGCGCTCAAAGAGTTTGGCAACATTTATACGCGAATCATGAACCCGACAACCGATGTTTTTGAAAAGCGTATCGCGGCACTTGAAGGGGGAAAGGCGGCATTGGCCGTCGCCTCCGGTCAAGCTGCTCAGTTCATTGCGTTGAACAACATCTTGCAAGCGGGCGACAACTTCATCACCACCAGTTACCTCTACGGTGGGACCTACAATCAATTCAAAGTGGCCTTCAAACGGCTCGGCATCGAGGCGCGCTTTGCAGACGGGGATAACCCTGAGAGTTTTGAGGCCCTGATTGACAGCCAAACGAAAGCCATCTACCTCGAAACCATCGGAAACCCCGGTTTCAATGTGCCGGATTTTGCGCGTTTCGCCGCGCTCGCCCGGAAGTTCGATTTGCCCCTCGTAGTAGACAATACGTTCGGTGCAGGGGGCTACTTGTTTCGACCGCTCGAACATGGCGCGCACATTGTCGTTTCCTCTGCCACCAAGTGGATTGGTGGCCACGGAACAAGCGTCGGGGGGGTGATTGTGGACGGGGGGAACTACAACTGGGGGAACGGGAAATTCCCGCAATTCACTGAACCTTCAGAGGGCTACCACGGGCTCCGTTTTTGGGAAGTATTCGGTTCCGACGGCCCCTTTGGGAACATTGCCTTCATCATTCGGGCCCGGGTAGAAGGGCTTCGTGACTTCGGGCCTGCGTTGTCTCCCTTCAACAGCTTCCTGTTGCTTCAGGGACTTGAAACCTTGTCGCTCCGCGTTCAACGAACGGTGGAGAACGCCCTGAAGCTCGCAACTTGGTTCGAGGCTCATCCCAAGGTGGAGTGGGTCAATTACCCTGGCTTGCGCTCGAGCCCCTCGTATGATCGGGCTCAGACCTACCTGCCTCGTGGAGCTGGCGGGGTGTTTAGCGTCGTGCTCAAGGGAGGAGGCGCCGCGGCGACCGCCGTCGTGGACCGCGTGAAGCTGGTGAGTCATTTGGCCAATGTTGGAGATGCGAAAACCCTCATCATTCAACCTTCAGCGACCACGCATCAACAGCTTTCTGAAGCGGAACAACGGTCCGCAGGCGTCGTCCCGGGGCTGTTGAGAATTTCAGTAGGCCTTGAGCACATTGAAGACCTGATTGCGGACTTCGAACACGCCTTACGTCCTGTAGCTGTTCCTGCGTAACCCAATCAGGATGCCCACCTTCCACGACACTGAACCGCTCCCACTGGAGGCGGGGGGCCTGCTCCCGGAACTCACACTCGCGTACACCGATGAAGGGCCCTTGCACGCTCCGGTGGTTTGGGTGTGCCATGCGCTTACCGCAAATGCGAATGTGTTTGAATGGTGGCCGGGGCTTTTTGGTCCGTATGACCTGTTTCGCCCCGGTGCTTACCGCATCCTCTGTGTGAACATCCCCGGGTCATGTTATGGATCCACGGGGCCCCTGTCGCGACATCCTGCGACGGGGGCCCCGTACGGGCACGATTTTCCTACGTTGACCATCCGCGATTTGGTATCCGCACTCGAACGCCTGCGTTGTCACCTCGGGATTGAGACCATTCACCTGTTGATTGGCGGCTCGCTCGGAGGGCAACAAGCCATGGAGTGGGCCTACGTTTTGGGTTCACGGTGTGAGCACTTGGTCCTCATTGCGACAAACGCCCGGCATTCCGCTTGGGGCATTGCGTTCAATGAGGCCCAACGGATGGCAATTGAAGCGGACGCCACCTGGAAGTCCGCCGCCCCGGATGCAGGAGAAGCTGGCATGCGGGCCGCACGCGCCATGGCCTTGATTTCTTACCGCCATTACGACACCTATTGTCGCTCCCAATCCGACCCCACACCGGTGCTCAGCGGATACCTTGCCCAATCCTATCAGCGCTATCAAGGCGAGAAGCTCGCACGGCGCTTCAATGCTTTTTCCTACTACCGGCTTTCTCAAACCATGGATTCTCATCACATGGGGCGCGGTCGCATTTCCGCCGCCGACGCACTGGGCCGCATTTCAGCCACTGCCCTTGTCATCGGGATTGACACGGATGTGCTTTTCCCTCCGCATGAACAGGAATTCATCGCCACATGCATCCCGAAAAGCCGGTATGTGTGTATTCACTCCGATTACGGCCACGATGGTTTCCTCATCGAAACAGCCTCGTTAACCGACGTTATTGGTGCTTTTTTAAGCGCTCACGCCGTCGGCCTCAAAGCTGCATCTCCGGAACCTCTTCCGGAATGACGAGGCGGCCGGCGGTCGCGGCCTGAATCCGCTCCACCGACACCCCGGGCGCACGCTCCAACAGGTGGAACGCCCCGTCGCGGATGTCGAGGACGGCGAGCTCCGTGACCACCCGCTTCACGCACCCGACCCCCGTCAGCGGCAGGGTGCAGGCGGGAAGCAACTTCGACTCCCCTTCCCGGTTCGTGTGCATCATCGCCACAATGATCCGGTCGGCGCTGGCCACCAGGTCCATGGCGCCGCCCATGCCCTTGACCATTTTGCCGGGGATCTTCCAGTTCGCAATGTCCCCGTGTTCAGACACTTCCATCGCGCCGAGCACCGTCAGCTGCACGTGGCGGCCGCGGATCATGGCAAATGACGTGGCCGAATCGAAGAACGCCGCGCCCGGAAGGGCCGTAATGGTCTGCTTTCCAGCGTTGATGAGGTCCGCATCTTCGGTGCCTTCGATAGGGAAAGGTCCCATGCCGAGGATGCCGTTTTCGGATTGAAATTCCACCTCCATCCCTTGCGGAATGAAGTTCGCCACAAGCGTCGGAATGCCGATGCCAAGGTTGACGTACATGCCGTCCTGCACTTCTTGGGCGATGCGGCGCGCGATGCCGTTCTTATCAAGCATGTCCTGAAGCAGTTGCCGGGCGCACGGTCCGCTGTTCGATGCGCTTTTCGTAGTGCGCACCTTGGAAGATGCGTTGGACGAAGATGCCCGGTGTGTGGATTTCGTTGGGATCGAGGGCGCCCGCGGGGACGAGCTCTTCCACTTCCGCAACGGTGATGCGGCCGGCCATGGCCATCATCGGGTTGAAGTTGCGCGCGGTGCCTTTGTAGACCAAATTCCCCGCCGTGTCGCCTTTCCACGCCTTTACGAACGCGAAATCTGCGGTCAGAGCATGCTCCAGGATGTGCGGCTTGCCGCCGAACACGCGGACTTCCTTGCCTTCGGCCACTTCCGTGCCATAGCCCGCTGGCGTAAAAAAGGCCGGTATGCCCGCCCCGCCGGCGCGGCACCGCTCCGCGAGGGTGCCCTGCGGAATCAGCTCCACCTCGAGCTCTCCGCTGAGCATTTGGCGCTCAAATTCCTCGTTTTCGCCCACATACGAGCTGATCATCCGCCGAACTTGCCGGGTTGCCAGCAATTTCCCCAGGCCAAACCCGTCCACCCCGGCGTTGTTCGAAATGCACGTCAACCCCCGAACCCCGAGCCGCTCCAGCTCAGCGATGCAATTCTCGGGGATGCCGCACAGCCCAAACCCTCCGAGCATCAAGGTCATATCGTGTTCCACACCGGCGCACGCTTCCCGCGGGCCGGCGACCACCTTCGTTATCGCCATTATTCGAAAAGTTCCTCGTCGTCGACAATGATTTCCTCCTGCTCAATGGCGCGCACCATCCTGCGGCAGTCCACGGAATCCGCCCCCAATGAAACCGTGTAGCGGAAGTCGTTCCGGGGGAAATCGATGTCGTCGTTGTCGAGGACACCGCGCATGAAGTAGCCGAAGATGGGCAAGGCCGTGTTCGCGCCTTGGCCGAGGTGGATGGAGGAGAACCGCACCGCCGGGTCTTGCGCCCCGACCCAAACGCCGGTCGCGAGCGCCGGCGTCATGCCGATGAACCAGCCGTCAGTGTGGTTTTGGGTCGTGCCCGTTTTTCCCGCCAGCGGAATGCGGATCCCGTCGTACCCCCGCTCCGCCCAATCGCCCCGGATGCGCATCGCCGTCCCGCTCCGCTTCCCGGTCTCCAAATTCACCGCGCCGTCCACCACCCCTTTCATCATCTCCACCACCACGGCCGCCGTGCGCGGGTCGATGCCTTGCCGGATTTCAGGGTCGGGCGTGTAGATGGCGTTGCCGAACTTGTCCTCGATGCGGACGATGAAGCGCGGTGCCACGTACACCCCTTCGTTCGCAAAGGCGGACAGCGCCGCGGTCATTTCCTTCAGCGTCAACTCCGCCGAGCCCAGCGCAATGGACGGTGCGCGGGGAATCTCGCTTTCAATGCCCAAATCACGCGCCACCTGAATGACCGCATCGGGGCCGTAATCCTTGATGAGTTTCGCAGAAATCGTGTTCATGGAGTTCGCCAACGCGTACTCCAAGGTGACCATGTTTCCGTAGGAGAAGTCGGCGTTGTCCGGACACCAATCCGGATACCCGTCGCCCATGGGAATGCAGATCTTTTGGTTCGGGAGCTCGGTGCACCGGGTCAGGCCGCGCTGCAACGCCGCCGCGTAGACGAACGGCTTGAAGACGGATCCGACTTGGCGGCGGCTTTGGCCCACGTTGTCGTACTTAAAATTCCGGTAATCGATGCCCCCTACCCACGCTTTGATGTGCCCGGTCACGGGCTCGATGGCAATGAGGCCCGCGTGCAGGATGGCTTTGTGGTATTTGATGGAATCGAGCGGAGACATCACGGTGTCGAGGGGGCCCGCGTGCGAGAACACCCGCATGGCCACCGGCGCATCGAACTCCCGGTCAATTTCCGCCTCAGTCAACCGCGGCCATGTGTGGCTGCAGCCCCCTGCGTCTTCGTTGCAATGCCAAACCCGGGCACCGTCCTCCTCGCCTTCCTCGATGTAGTGCTCTGGTCGGTGGCATTCCGGGCACATCTTTCCAGAGGCAAACTGGTAGCGGTGGCTTTCCTTGATCGCCCGGCGCAGGTTTGCCTCGCGTTGATTCGGGTCAATTCCCTTGAAAAACGGGTAATCCTCCTTCGGCCTGCGGTTGACGTCTTTTGTGAACGCCGCTTGCAACTCGCTGGCCAAATGGGTCTTCACCGCCAGCTCCGCCGACTCCTGCATCCGGCTGTCAATGGTGGTGAAGATGTTGAGTCCGTCGCGGTACAGGTCGTAGGGGGAGCCGTCGGCTTTGGCAATCTTGTACGAGCCGTCGTCGTTCTTCTCCTCCAGGAGGCGGGTCACTTCCGCGCGGAGGATTTCTCGGAAATACGGCGCCCTGCCTTCGTCATGGCTGACGATTTGGAAATTGAGCCCGAGGGGCGTGGTCCGCAGGCTGTCGTAGGCTTCTTCGGTGAGCTTGCCGTAGCGCTCCATTTGGCTCAACACCACTTCCCGACGCTCCATCACCCGTTCCGGACGACGCATGGGGTTGTACAGCGAGCTGTTCTTCAACATGCCCACGAGCATGGCAGACTCTTGCACGTTCAAATCCTTGACGTCCTTGTCGAAGTACACGTTCGCCGCCGACCGAATGCCCACCGCTTGGTTGAGGAAATCGTAGCGGTTCAGGTACATGGCGAGGATTTCCCCTTTCGTGTAGTAGCGCTCAAGCCGCGAGGCGATGATCCATTCCCGGGGCTTTTGGAGCAGCGCGCGCTCCACGAAATTCGACGACTCATACTCCTCGGTGAAGAGCAACTTTGCCAGCTGCTGCGTAATGGTGCTGCCTCCTCCCCGCGTTCCGAGCAACATCACCGCCCGCGCCAGCGACCGGAAGTCGATGCCGCTGTGGGTGCTAAATCGCACGTCTTCTGTGCAAATCAGCGCATCCACCAAATGCTGGGGGAGTTCGTCAAACCGCACGTCTGAACGGTTTTCTGAGTAATACCGACCGATGATGCGCCCGTCCACCGCATAAATGCGCGTGGCCAAATCCGTCTTCGGATTCGTCAGCGCATCGGTATCAGGAAGCGGCCCGATGAGGGCAATCAACGTCAACAGGGCGAAGCCGATGAGGGGAGAAAGCCCAATCCACCAAAACCACTTCTTGAATTTCTCTTTCGGAGGGAGCTGCCTGTGGGAGCCCTGCCGCTTTGCGAATGCGCTGCGCATTGTCATGAATCGGGGGCAAGATACCCACAAAAAGCCGAGTACCTTTGGCCCTTCCCGTCCCCTCCCCCATGGTTGCTCTTATCAAAGCCGCACAGCTCCTCCTGAGCCTCTCCATCCTCGTTGTGCTCCACGAACTGGGGCATTACCTCGCCGCGCGAAAGTTCGGAGCACGGGTGGAGAAGTTCTATTTGTTCATGAATCCGTGGTTCAGCTTGTACAAGCGCAAAATCGGGGAGACCGAATGGGGCATCGGGTGGCTGCCGTTGGGGGGCTATGTGAAGATTTCGGGGATGGTGGACGAATCGATGGACACCGAGCAGCTCAAGCAACCGGCGCAACCCTGGGAATTTCGGTCGAAGCCTGCATGGCAGCGGCTGATCATCATGCTCGGCGGCATCATCGTGAATTTGATCACGGGATTCGCGATTTATTCGATGGTGTTGTTCGTGTGGGGCCGCGACTACCTCCCTGCCGACCAAGTGCCTTACGGCATCGATGTGGACCCGCGGGTGGAAGCCTTGGGCTTTCGCGATGGGGACCAAATCCTGGAAGTCAACGGAGCGAAGCCCGAGTCGTTCGAAGCCATCCGCCGGACCCTGTTTTTTGACCACGTAGACCAGGTCGTGGTGCGGCGCGCAGGCGCGGAAGTGGAACTGACCTTCGCAGAGGATTTGGGGCAGTTTTTTGTGGACAGCGCCATCCGCATGCCCATCGGCTTGCGCGTGCCTTGCGTGGTGGACACGGTGCTTCCGGGCTCGCAGGCCGAAGCCGCGGGGCTCCGGGCCGGCGACCGCATTGTGGGTTTGGACAGCCTGCCCCTGACCTTCTTCAGCGAAGTGGCGGCCTACCTGCGGGCGCACCCGAGTGATTCCGTAGAGGTGATGGTCGCAGATGAAGCCGGTGCGCAGCGCGTGGTTCATGCCGCAACCGATTCGACGGGGGCGTTGGGTTTCCTGAACCGGGACCCTGCGGAAATGCCGGAGTTCGCCTCGCAACACCGGGCATTCAGCGCCGGAGAAGCCGTGGTCAGCGGGTTCGGGTTGGCCGCCTCGACGTTGCAGGAATACGTGCTCTCGCTGCGGTTCCTGTTTTCATCCGCAGGCGCCACCCAGGTCGGCAGTTTGGTTACGTTCGGCAGCATCTTCGCTCCGTCGTGGGACTGGGAGTTGTTTTGGCGCAATACGGCCTTTTTCTCGCTGATCCTGGCGTTCATGAACTTGCTTCCCATTCCTGCACTCGACGGGGGCCACGTGGCCTTCCTCTTGTACGAGATGGTCATGGGACGTCCCGCTTCGGACAAATTTTTAGAACGGGCACAGCTGGCGGGGTTGATTTTCTTGCTCACGTTGATGGCGTATGCACTGGGAAATGACATTTGGCGGTTGATTACCGGTCAATTCCAGTAACGGACGCGACGAACCACTCGCCGGGCACGCGCCGGACATGTCCGGAAAGCTCCAACAGGAGCATCCGGGTGCGGGTTTCGCTTGCGGAAATGCCCAAAGCGCGCGCGATCGTCGCCGCATCGGCGCCGTCGCGTTCGAGCACCGCGGACCACGCTTCGTGCAGCCGTGGAGGCAATGAGGATTGCGGGGTTGCGGCGGTTCGATGCGGACGTGCGCCGAGCCGAAGGAGCACGTCGGCCGGTTCAAGCACCCCCACTTCCGCATGCTCGCGCAAGAGGCTTCGGTTGCCATCCCACGTGCCGCTGGCACAACGGGGCTCCGCCACGAAAACTTCGCGGCACTCTTCGAGGGCCCACCGAACGGAGATCATCGCGCCGCCTCTGCCCGGGCTTTGGACCATGACGAGCGCCTGACTGGCCCCCACGGCGATCCGGTTGCGCCACGCAAAGCGCCACGGTTCTGCCGGCACCCCCGGAGCGAATTCTGACCACCACGCCCCGCCTGCGTCGAGGATGGCCTGTGCCATGCGCGTGTGGCTGGACGGATGGATGCGGTCGAACCCGTGGGCAAACACGGCCACCACCCGCCCGCCACCGACGAGCGCCCCCTTCATCGCCGCCACATCGATGCCGCGCGCCAGGCCGCTCACCACCGCGTACCCGTGCAAGGCGAGCTCTTTTCCGATGCGAAACGCCCAACCCGCGCCCTCCGACGTGCAGCGCCGCGTTCCGACCACAGCGACGCACGGGCCGAGTGCGTCCACCGGGGCTCCGCGCATGTGCAAGACGTGTGGGGCGGTTCGAATTTCTGCAAGGGCCGGCGGGTACTCCGGTTGTTCCCACGAGACGCTTCGCCCATCTGCTTGCACCACCGCGTCCAACATTTGGGCAGAGCGCTCCCACGCGGCGCGCAACTCGGGCCGATGCCGCAGGAGCACGTCCCACGCCGCATCCAACCCGCCGTGGGCTTCGATGCACCGCGTCACCCCGGCAGGCCCCAGCCCCTCCAACTCGCTCAAGGCCAGCCACCGCCTCACCCGTTCCTCGTTCATGCCGCAAACCTCCCGCGGAATCGCCCGGCGCCGCGTCGGACTTTGTCAGCGGGGCCTTTCCGTTTGCAGACGTATGCGGAACCTCGGCCGACCCTTCGCATCTTGCGCCCCATGATGCGTTGGTGGATCGTTTGCTGGATGGCCTTGCTTTCAGCCTCTTCCGAGGCCCAAACCCTCACCGGGACCGTCCTCGATGCCGAGGGCGTTCCCCTCGTCGGCGCCACCCTCCACGTGGTCGGAACCACCGCCGGAGCCACCGTGCGCCCGGACGGAACCTACGCCCTCCCGCTGAGCGCCTATGCAGGCACCACGGTGCGCATCCGCTGCACGTTCATCGGCATGGAGTCGGCCGAAAAAACCCTGTTTGTCCGCGAAGACGCCTTGTGGAACCTCGTGCTCGCCCAGAAAGCCCTTGAAATCGGCCCCGTGGTCGTCAGCGCGGGCCGCTTCGAGCAGCGCGCAGAAGAAGTCACCGTCTCCCTCGACGTGTTGCCGCCCCGCATCGTGGAGCAACGCGGGACCACCTCGCTCGAGAATGCCCTCGAGCAGACTCCCGGCGTCAGCTTTGTCGACGGGGAGCCCCAAATCCGCAGCGGGAGCGGTTTCAGCTACGGCGCCGGCTCGCGGGTGATGATCCTCGTGGACGACCTGCCCATCCTCAGCGGCGATGCGGGGCGACCCAGTTGGGGCTTTTTGCCCGTCGAAAACCTTGAACAGGTGGAGGTCATCAAAGGCGCAGCCTCGGTCCTGTATGGGAGCTCGGCGTTGAGTGGCGTCATCAACGTGCGCACACGGTACCCGGATGCACGGCCGCTCACACGCGTCACCCTGCAACACGGGGCGTACAGCGCACCGCGCACCCGCGCAGCGCGGACCTGGGAAGCCGTCCCGCAACTGGCGAACATCCGGTTCTTGCACAGCCAACAACTGGGTGGCTGGGACCTCGTGATGGGTGGCAATTTCTTGGGCGACGACGGGCATTTGGCGCCGGAAAATCCGGCGCTCGAGACCGGCTTCAACCCATTCACCATCGACCGCTATGCGGCCAACAGCCAAGCGCGCGTGAATGCTGCGCTGCGGCGACGAACCTCGCGCATCCCAGGGCTGCAATACGGGGTTTCAAGCAATTGGCAGTGGGGGGAGTCGCTGAACACCCTCATTTGGCAAAATGCGCCTGACAGCTTGTACGGCAGCTACGAAGGCGCCGCCACCCGCACCCGGCAGCTCATCGGAACCGTCGACCCCCAGGTCACCTACCTCAGCCCCTCGGGCCTGCGGCACAGCCTGCGCGGCCGGTGGCAACACCTGACGAACGGCAACAGCAACAGCCAAAGCAACGCCTCCGACGTGGTGCACACCGAGTATCAAATCGCCCTCGACGGCGCGCGCTGGGGCATCGAAACCCTGCAGCTCGTCGGCGGCGCCTTGCACCAAACCGCCCGATCGAACGCCGAGCTCTACAGCGGCGGATCCAGCGACGGCAACAACACCGCGCGCACCCTCGGCGCCTACCTGCAAGCGGAAAAACGCTTCGGACCACGGCTGAACACCTCCGCCGGACTGCGGTACGAGTCGTTCCAAGTGAACACCGTCCGTGCCGGCAAGCCCGTTTTCCGCGCGGGCTTGAATTGGACGGCCTACAAAGGAGGCTGGCTGCGTGCGAGTTACGGGCAGGGCTTCCGCTTTCCGACCATCGCAGAACGCTACATCCGCACCGGGTTAGGCTCCTTGCAGATCTACCCCAACGAACACCTCGTGCCCGAATTCGCTGAGTCGATGGAGGTGGGGTTCAAGCAAGGCCTGCAGTTCGGTGCCTTCCGCGGGTTCGCGGATGTCGCCGTCTTCCGCCAAAATTTCACCCAATTCATCGAGTTCACCTTCGGACAATGGGGCAACCCCCTCGTGGATCCGTTGGCAGGCCTGGGATTCATGAGCGTGAACACCGGGGACAGCCGCGTCACCGGCGCAGAAGGCTCGGTGGCCGGACGCTGGGACGGGGAGGACCTCGACCTCGACCTGCTGGTGGGCTACACCTTCACGCGCCCCATTACGCTCACCCCGGAATACAACTACAGCCCCAACCCCAACTACCCCGCCACGTACCTGTCGACCAGCCACGACACGACGAACCACGTGTTGAAGTACCGCTCGCCCCACCTCTTCCGCGGCGACGCGCACCTGTCTGCCGACCGGTGGTTTTTCGGGGTGAGCGTGAGGTACCAGAGCCAGTTAGACAACTTTGACCAGGCCTTCATTCAGTTCGAGGAGTATGGATTTGTGCGGTGGGGGGTCGCGGATTGGCTCGAAGCCCATCCGCGCCAACCGTGGATTGCGGACCTGCGCGTCGGATGGAACTTCCGCCCGGACCTCAAGCTGTCGCTCGTGGTGAACAACGTCTTCAACTCCGAGTACAGCCTGCGTCCCTTGAACATGGAACCGCCGCGGTTGACCCAACTCATGCTCACCTACGAACGGCAATGATCCTCGGCGTCATCCCGGCCCGTTTCGCCTCCACCCGCTTTCCGGGGAAGCCGCTGGCGCTCGTCGGGGGCGTGCCCATGGTGGTGCGGGTGCTGCGGCGCGCCGAGGAAAGCGGGGTGTTCCGCGAGGTGGTGGTCGCCACCGACGACGAGCGCATCGCGGCCGAAGTGGACCGGTACGGCGGGTCGGCCGTCATGACCTCGCCCGAATGCCCGAACGGCACGATGCGGTGCCGCGAGGCGGCCCTTTCCTTCGAAGCAGCGGCGGGGGAGCAGCCCGAGGCGGTCGTGAACATCCAAGGCGACGAGCCCTTCGTGCATCCGGATTCGCTGCGGACCCTCGCCGAGTTGATCCGAAAACCCGGGGCCGCGGTGGCAACACTCGCCTTGCCGATGGCCGCCGAGGCGGCAGAGCGACTCGACCGAAATCGGGTGAAGGTGGTGCGGGATTTGCAGGGGAATGCTCTGTATTTCAGCAGGTCTCCGATTCCGTCGGGGGAAGGGGCTTGGCTGAAACATCTGGGGTTGTACGCCTTCACGCGGGGGGCGCTGGAAGCTTTGGCCCACCTGCATCCGACCCCGCTGGAGCAGCGGGAGGGACTGGAGCAACTGCGCTGGCTCGAACACGGGTGGCGGATTGCAGTGGGCATCACCCCCCACGAAGCCCATTGCGTGGACACGCCCGAAGACCTCGACCGCATCCACCGCGAGCTGGCGCACCTCCTGTAATTTTGGCATCCGGCATTCGTCTTTAACCGTGCACAACTTCCGACCATGATCCGTTCCTTCACCCTTCCGGCGGTCCTTGCGGCCGTTACCTTTGCCGTCGCCCTCAACGGGTGCAAAGACTCAGCCATGTCGGACTCCACCGCTCCCAGCCTCAACGCTTCCGATTACCCGGCGCCGCCCGTTGCCGCCATCGAGCCCCACGAAACCGCAATCCACGACACGGTGCTCGTGGACAACTACTTCTGGATGCGGCTCTCCGATGAGCAAAAGGAAGCAGAAACGCCGGATGCCCAAACCCAGCGCGTCCTCGACTACCTCAACGCGGAAAATGCCTACACCGACACGGTGATGGCCGCCACGCGCAGCTTCCAAGACACGCTGTTCAATGAAATCGTGGGGCGCATCAAGCAGGACGATTCGAGCGTACCGGTGAAGGACAACGGCTATTGGTACTACACGCGCTACGAGCAAGGCAAGGAATACCCGATTTACTGCCGGCGCGCCGGGACCCTGGAGGCACCCGAGGAGGTCATGCTGGATGTCAATGTGATGGCCGAAGGGTACAGCTACTATGCCGTGGGGGGAACCTCGGTGAGCCCGGACAACCGGCTGCTCGTCTTCGGGGTCGACACCGTAAGCCGGCGCGAGTACACGCTGTATGTGAAGGATTTGGCCACGGGCGCCATCGCGGCAGAGTCCATCCCGGTCACCGAAGGCGGCGCCACGTGGGCGAACGACAGCAAGACCTTCTTTTACACGAAGAAAGACCCCGTGACGCTGCGGTCCTACCGCGTGTACAAGCACGTGCTCGGCACCGCGGCCACCGCAGATCCCCTGGTGTACGAAGAGTCCGACGAGACCTTCAGCGTCGGGGTGGGCAAGACGAAAAGCGACCAGTACCTCATCGTGGCTTCAAGCTCGACGGTGAGCAGCGAATGGCACTTCCTCGACGCGAACACCCCGAACGGGAAATGGCAAGTCATCGAACCGCGGCAACGGGACCTCGAATACTCGGTGGACCATTACGGCGATTCGTTCTACATCGTCACGAACCGCAACGCAAAGAACTTCAAGCTCGTCAAAGCGCCCGTCGCGAAGCCGGGGCTCGCGAATTGGGTCGATGTCATCGCGCACCGGAACGAGACCTTGCTCGAAGGCATCGAGATTTTCAAGGACCACCTCGTTGTGGAAGAGCGCACCGGGGGCCTCAACCAACTCCGCGTGAAGCGGTGGGACGGCTCCGCGGACTGGTATGTGGAGTTCAACGACCCGGCCTACACCGCCTATGTCGGGGCAAACCCGGATTTCGATGCGCCGAAGCTGCGGTTCGGGTACACCTCGTTGACGACTCCGACCTCGACGTTTGAAATCGATTTGGAGTCGAAGGCCCAGGACCTGCTCAAGCAGCAGGAAGTCGTGGGCGGCACGTTCAGCCCGGACGCGTATGTCAGCGAGCGGTTGCTCGTCAAGGCCACCGATGGCACGGAAGTGCCGGTCTCGCTGGTCTACCGAAAGGATTTGGCCAAATCCGCCGACAACCCCCTGCTGCTCTACGCCTACGGAAGCTATGGGTACAGCACGGATCCTTCGTTCTCCAGCACCCGGCTCAGCTTGCTGGACCGCGGGTTCGTCTTCGCCATCGCCCACATCCGAGGCGGCCAGGAAATGGGCCGCGCGTGGTACGAAAACGGCAAGCTTTTCCAAAAAAAGAACTCCTTCACCGACTACATCGACTGCGGCAAAGCCCTCGTGGACCTCGGATACACCTCCCCGGACCACCTCTACGGGATGGGCGGTTCCGCAGGCGGTTTGCTGATGGGCGCGGTCATGAACATGGCCCCCGAACTGTTCAACGGCATCATTTCTGCCGTGCCCTTCGTGGACGTCATCAACACAATGCTCGACGAGACCATCCCGCTCACGACAGGCGAATTCGACGAGTGGGGCAACCCGAAGGACAAGGCCTACTTCGATTACATGCTCTCCTACAGCCCGTACGACAACGTCCGGGCGATGGACTACCCCCACACGTTGGTGACGACGGGCTACTGGGACAGCCAAGTCCAGTATTGGGAGCCCGCGAAGTGGGTGGCCAAACTCCGGGCGCACAAAACCGACAACCACCTCCTCCTGCTCCACTGCAACATGGAAACGGGACACGGCGGCGCTTCCGGGCGCTTCAAGCGCTTCCGCGAAACCGCCATGGAATACGCGTTTCTCCTCATGCTCGAAGGCACTGTCTCATGAAATTCCGCCGCCTCGTCCTCCAAGAACTCCGCGAAGTCGAATCCGAATTCGTCCAGTTCCTCGCCGCCCAAGGCGTCACCTCCGACCTGTGGCTCCGGATGCAAACCGATTCCTCCGTGCTGGAGCAACAGCTCGATGCCTTCAGTGACCTTTTCTGGGAAAGTCGCCTCGCCGGCATCAACTACCTGATGCGGGACGACGGCGAACGCGTGTGGCATTTCTCTTTCGGCGACACGAATGCGGTCTGTTTCGCCTTGAAGAAGCCGGACGAATCCGGCATCCAGTCGGCAGAAAGCGGCGTGAAAACCTACGTCGAAGCAGACCGTGCAAAAGAGATCTACGAACTGCTCGAACAGGGTGCCGCCCCGGTAGATGGCAAGGCTTTTGCCTCCTTAGCCAGCCGCACGAAGTTGGACGACCCCGCCGCTGCGCGGCAGAGAACCGTGTGAGGGTTGAGGCGCCGCTGTGCGGCGGAGAACCGTGTGAGGGATGAGGCGCCGCTGCGCGGCGGAGAACCGTGTGAGGGTTGAGACGCCGCTGCGCGGCGAGAGGGCGCCGGCGTTGCCGGCTGGA
>Ga0172376_10004812_pt1 | contig 15278 bp, 10 predicted proteins | sample Lak35m_FD_121114 | JGI IMG/M metagenome (GOLD analysis project Ga0172376, IMG submission 121114) | Freshwater microbial communities from Kabuno Bay, South-Kivu, Congo - kab_092012_35m | ecosystem: Environmental > Aquatic > Freshwater > Lake | place: Democratic Republic of the Congo: South-Kivu...
CACCCTTCCCATCACCGACTTCACTGGCATGGCCCCCCCCCAACTGAATCAAAGAAACCGTGCCTGTCCGTCGGTTGTATGCAGGCATGACCCCCCATCCCATCATGTGCTGACGTGATGACAAGACACCCCCCCCTTGATCAGCACGATCATTGGATTGAACCCATTCAATGCCACGGTTGCCAATCACCGTTTGAATCCCCAACCAAAACAAGTCGTCACCCCCCCATTCGATCGGCTCTTTTGTAATGGGATGTAAAAAAGGATGACGCGTCACATGCTGTTGAAACCAAGATCGAGGCTCAATAATAGGCGGCTGTGAGTCTTCAATCGGCACCATCACCAACCATTGTTCAGTTGACGCAACCGGACTAATACCCGAACGCGCCCCTGCTGATGCCCCCTTCAGATCGTCTTGGGTAGCCAATGATAAATGGGTCGGTCTGAAATGAAAACAAAACGCATTCAATGCCTGGATGCTTTGCGTCACCAATCGATCAGCAAGAACCGGTTGAGCGGGGGCATCGGGTAGCGACACGATCAGTCGGGCCATGAGACACTGTAAAAACGTGTAGGGATACAGTCGATTGATGCGACGCAGATCCAATTTAAAGGATCGAAACAACTGAAAGAGTGTCATGGCAGGATCATCGCCATACGACCCTGGTCGCCCCCCTTGGTAAGCAGACATCAAGCCCATCGACAGGGCGGATTGTTGGGCCTCATTGCGTCCAAACAACGCATTTTGAACCAACCGTTGCCCATCCGGTTTAGACGACAATGTGGCCAACAAACCGATCAACTCATGTAAGCTTTGTTCAGACCTGTCGTCTCGCTTGGCAGTTGACACATATGACGTCACCAAATTGCGAACATGGTGGCCAGGGTTATCCAGGTATTCTGAGGGGAAAGAAAACGGTAACAGTCGAGAATGGGTCTCATCTTCCGCCTGCCATGCCAAATACGGAATCAAGGCATCCATGATCATCCACAAGGGGGCCCTCAAAATGGGTCGATGACCATCAAGGGGGGTCACTAACTGCCTCAATGCTGAGCCCCTGCCATCTGTGGTGGGTGCGAGCAATGCATGTTGAATCGCACCCCGCCCGTCGGTGGCCGCCCATCGTTGCAATTGGTTGGTAAACGCACTCATTCGTTGCGTCGAAACAAGAAGTGGGTCAGGCAATGACTCAACCCCCAGCAACTGCGTCACCAACTGAGACAGGGTATCGGGTGTGCACGACGCGTCACCTTGATGGATGGGTGCGTTACCCGTCACCCGGCGTGAGATGCCACCTGCTGGTCGTGGCATATCAGCTGCCGGGGCCAACAGGTGGCCCATTACCACCTTGGGGGTTGCCTGATCAAGCATCACCTCCCGTTGAGGCGATTTAATCAGCACCCGATTCTTTTCATCGACCCGTATCTCAAACGAATACACTGGCATGATACGACCCGCCATCATGACAGACTGACACCCACACCCAAGCGCAATCCAAGCAATGCGATCCGATGGGGTCAGGGTTGAGGTTGGGACCACCAATTGTCGCGATACCCCACACCCCACTACGAGCGATTCAGACATAGTAGACGCATATGCCTGTTCCCGGGAAAGCATACCGGCTTGAATCCATTTATCTTTTAACTGCTGTAATTGCGCATGATACAACCAGCTGCGATCATAATACTGAATGGTGGGTTCACCAGACTCGCGCTTGAACGACTTAACCCAGCGCACCCCATCGGCACAATCCACCATCGACATGATACCCAATCGATACAAATCGTCCCCACTCCATTGAATGGGGGTGTGACGCGTTGGATGTTGAATATAAGGGGTGTCTTTGATACGCGTTTTAAACCATGAAAACGGTTCAATAATACGATGGTCCGGGGCGTCTGCTGGCGTTAAACACAACCACGCTTCACCGGCTTGATACCGACGACCCGATAATACCCCCGCCGATGCATGGCTCAGGTCTTCGGGGGTTGCCACCGAAAGACAGGGCGGTATGGCCCATATAAACAACTCACTCAATAGGCGATAATAAAACTGGCGAACATCCCGCTCATGCTGCGACGGATGGGCCAAGGCCGAGGTATGAATCGCGATCTCAGCCATTAAACAATCGGCCAGCGAATGAGAATGCTCACGATTAAACCGTTTCACATCCAAGTTAAACGCCCATAACAACCCGATGATATACAGTGCAGGCCTTAACTGATACCCCTTTGAGTGCCCCATAAACAAATAATGGAACACTGATTTTCCATCTGAATTTTTCTCAAATAATGCGTCTTGAATCACCTCATGTCCACCTGGCTGCGAGGATAGCGTGGCCAATAATCCAATGAATTCACACAAAGAGGTACCCCGCTGGGACGGTGCCATCTTGTGGGGATCTGACACCATATTGATCACCAAGTTACGCATGCGCTTGCCAGGGTCACGTACATTGTTAACAGCAAACGGCATCTTCTGGGCATCCACTGCCTCGGGGTCTGACTGGGGATCTGATTTTAAATAAGGAATCAAAACCGACATCTTGACACAAAATGGCACCTTGAGTTCAGGGCTTTGTTGATAAAACTGACCCAGCAACATATCCAACACGGTCACCACGTTGCCAAGGTCATGGGGTTGCATCGCGGGTTTGATTGAATCGGCCATGGCCCGTTGGATGACACCTTTTCCGTACTTTTTTTCCCACACCTGTAACTGTTGGGTAAACCGTGCCAAGCGCACTTTAAATGAGACGACGGGCCCCATCTCGGCGGACACCTCATGCAACTCGTATACCGCTTGAAAAAAGCGGGTAGCGTTGCATGGCACGTCAAAAGCAGGGTCATCTGGAATCGGGGCGGGCCCCACCATCGAACTCGATGGCGACAGTGCCACGGTACGCAACATGCTCATTAAAAACTCCTGGTGATGAAATAGGAACTGGCAGCAATGGGGTCTCCCCTTCTCGTTCCATTGCAGTCAACCCAACCGCCACGCGCCATTCAAACGAATTGAAAAAGCAAATGAGAAGGACAGGGTATGAGTGCTTTTGAAGAACAAAAAGCGTAACACAGCATCATCCAGCAAAAAAACGAAACATTTCAATCCATTGCCTTAGACCCTGCCATTGCGCCCCCACCGCTTTGATGAATCGCAATGCCCCCTGCTCAAAAACGCGGTTGGTTTTTTAAGCCCGCCACTTTATACTAGTCATGATACGTTAACCCGCTGGTCATACCCCCACTGTTTAATGGGGGGCTTATCCTAACTTTGATTGCCCTTTAAAGGAATCTGTTTATGGCACTTTCATCACAAGACCTGTCACACATCGCCCATATTTTGGGGCACAGCCCCACACCCGTCGAAACCCATGTGTTTGATGCCATGTGGTCTGAACATTGCTCTTATAAAAGTACCAAACAAATTCTCAAAGCCCACCTACCCACCCAAGGACGGGATGTGATGGTGGGCATTGGCGAAGATTCAGGGATCGTCAAATGGATCGAACACGAAGGCCATACCTATGGCATTGCGGTATCCCATGAATCCCACAATCACCCGTCTCAATTATTACCCATCGAAGGGGCCGCCACAGGGGTCGGGGGGGTGGTACGGGATGTGTATTGCATGGGGGCCGATGTCATCGGGGTGCTTAATTCGCTTCATTTCGGTCTCAGTGATCACCCCGATCACCATGTCGGAACCATCGCCCGTCAAGTGGTAGAAGGCGTCGCCGATTATGCCAACCCATTGGGGGTGCCCGTGTTGGGGGGAGAAACCATCTACCATCCCTCTTACAACGATAACTGTTTGGTCAATGTCGCCGCATTGGGCCTGGTTCGGTCTGACCGCATTTGCCATAGTTTTGTACCCGCTGACGCGGCCCACACCCCCTATGACATGATTTTAATCGGAAAAAGCACCGACGCCACTGGCTTTGGCGGGGCCAGCTTTTCGTCTCAAACCATGGACGATGGCCATCAGGCCATTGGGGCCGTTCAGGTGCATGACCCGTTTATTAAACGGGTCATTGTTGAAGCCCTTCATTCGCTGTTGGATGATTTCCATGCCCGGGGTGTGGTGATTGGGTTCAAAGATTTGGGCGCAGGGGGCATCGCCTGTGCCACCTCCGAATTGGCTGCTGCGGGTGGGTTTGGGGTCACCATTGCATTGGATCGTGTGAACGTTGCCCTGCCCCACCTCCCACCTGAGGTCATTGCCTGCTCCGAAACCCAAGAACGATTTTGCATGGCCGTGCCCCGCCATGAAACCCCCACCGTGTTGGCATGTTTTAATCACACATTCGATTTGGGCCGCTTTTACCCCCATGCTGGGGCGGTGGTCATTGGCGAGGTCATCCATGACCCCCTTTACCATGTCACCTGGCAAGGTGAAACCGTGGCCCACATTCCGGTGAGTGCCATCACATCCGATGTATCGGTCGCACGCGCTACGCTTGCACGCCCCGCCTTGCCACCGCCCCCCCCCCTTCCGGTGGTGGGAATTGCCACCCACCGCGACTGGGCCCTTCGGTTAATGGCCCTTCCCAATATGCGATCCAAACGCCATGTATACCGTCACTTTGACCATTCGGTGAGGGGACAAACCGTCTTGCCACCCGGTGATGGGGATGCGGTGGTGGTGGCCCCGCTACCAGGGTGTACCGCCGGGGTGGTCAGTAGCATGGATTCTAATTTATATGGGGCGTTAGACCCCTTTGTGAGTGGGGCCTATGCCGTGGCCGAAGCCATACGAAACGTCATCGCCGTGGGAGGGGAACCCTTGGCCATCACCGATTGCCTGAATTATGGCAGCCCTGAAAACCCCTCTCATTTTTATGATTTTGAAGCAGGGGTCAAAGGCATCGCGGCGGCAGCCCATGGGCTGAGATGGCACCCCGATGAGGCCCTGCCCGTGATATCGGGCAACGTCAGTTTATACAACGAATCCACCACGGGCCGATCGGTGATTCCCTCTCCCGTAATTGTGGTGGTGGGCCGGCATCCCAACATTAACCGTGTCATGGGCCTGCAAATCATGGCCCCCGGCCTGTCGATTATTCGGGTGGGAACCCCCTATCCCGAAATGGGTGGCACCCAGTGGGCCAGCCTGACGGGATGGTCGGATGGCCCCCCACCTCAGGTGAGGTATGAAGAAGAGGCACGGGCCAATCGTGCGGTGCACCACCTCTTGCAACAAGGCCAAGACGGGGGCGTTTATGCCTGCCATGATATCTCAGGTGGCGGTGGCATGGGGGCCCTTATCGAGATGTTAATGGGGTCAACGGGCACCCCCCTGGCAGGGGCCCAGATCACCATCACGGATGACCTCACGGTGTCATTGTATGCCGAAAACGGGGGGTATTTGTTGGCCGTATCAACCCCCGATGCCACCTTAGAAAGCCTCGCATCGCGTGGGGTGCCCGCCACCCTGTGGGGGGTCACCACACCCGACTTAACCCTTCAAGTCAATGGCCCCGATGGGTCATTTGACATCGCCTTACCTGACCTGATTGCCGCCCATCAACCCACCCTCACGGCGGTGATTGCATGATGCGGGGTTGGCTGGCCCTGTGGTTGGTTTGCCTGTTGAGTGCGTCGATCGGTGCCGCAGCGGTTCACCCAACGGCCTCTGTCGTGACCGACAAAGTGAAACCAATGGTCCGGCGTGACACCCTGCCAACGGGCACCATCAGCATCGAAAAAGTCAAACCCACCATCCGTCGCATGGTGCCCGATGCGGAGGTGCGCTATTTTAATGCCCTTCAGCTGGAACAACTCAAAATATATGGGCAAGCCCGTGGTATTTATTTGGACCAAGTGAAAATTTTTTTAAAGCAAGCCGAAGCCAGCAAATCAAAAGACACCCTTATCCCGCAATTGCCCTTGGTGATGGCGGCTGCGTATCGGTTATCCGTGGTAACCGCACGTGAGAATTATTACCAAGTCCACCCATTGGTGCACCAAATGGACACCTTTCAAGATACCCATCAGACTTTGGATGCCTTGATTCAATTATTGGGTGAACTGCGTCGGCAATATGCCCATGTGATACCGCGACAATTGTATGAACCCTTGTTTTTTGCACGGGCATATAACCGAACCGCATGGGCCAATAAACTATTGGTGGCCACCGCATGGAAACAATATGTGGTGTATCCCCCTGCCGACATCATGGCCATGGTCGACCTTGCCATGTCCGATTTAGAGCAATTGTTACAATTTCAAGAGTTTCCGGTGTCCGCAACTGAATGGGGGCCCGATGCCCAAACCGCCATTGCCGATCGCCTGCTCACCCGATGGGGCACAACAGGGGGGAAAGAAAACACCCTGTACCGGGTCCATGCCCTGTCAAATGGCGAAGATGACCCCAGCAAATTATCCCGCCTGGTTGCCAAACGAACCATTCAACAAATTTATGGCACCTTGGCATTGTACCGATCCCCCGAAGCGCAACGCAGTTTAGAAACCGCCAAAAGCCACTACACCCTAGAGCGCCTGCTATCTGATCACAACCGACCCTTTTTTAAACTCATGGGTGAATTGGTTCAAACCGTCGGGGTGTTATAAATGCCACCCGCTGGGGGAAGGGTGAGCATGGCACCCATGGCCCGACTGACCCCCCCTGCTGAATGGGATGCCCCACTCTTTCCCCACCGCATGACCAGCGTGGGGTTGGCCGCCAAGCTGGCCCGACTCGGGGTCCACACCTGGTCTGACTTGGCGTATTTGATCCCGAGAGGGTATCAAGACCGTTCCGTCTTGCCCCTGATTCATCACCTACCAATGGGAGAGCCCGTGGTGGCATACGGTCGCATTACGGGGGTGTCTGAAGAATGGTCCAAACACCGTGTGCACCTACTCAAAGTGGCCGTATGTGATGAATCGGGGATGATTCAGGTGGTGTTTTTTAATCAGGCTTATCTCAAACCCGTGTTAAAGGTCGGTTTGGAGGTGGTGATAACGGGTAAAACCGAAAAAAACCCCTACACTTTATTACCCCAACTGGTGGCCAGCGAATTGGATGTGATTCGATCCCCCCAAGACCGACAACAACTCATGGGGTGCGTGGTGCCGATTTATCCCCTCACCGCAGGGTTGTATCAATCCAAATTACGGGCCTTGATTCAGTATGTACTCACCCAATTGGTCCCCCACCTACCCGATTGTTTACCCCTCACCCTCAGGCAAGGGTTGAATCTCATGCCATTGGCCTTGGCCCTTCAAACCATCCACCAGCCACCCACCCTATCTGACGTTCAACCCGCCCGCATGCGGTTGGTCTTCGATGAGTTTTTACGCTATCAATTGACGTTGTTGCAACGCCGGCATTTGTATAAACGGGTGCCCACCACTTGCCACTTGCACGCCCAATCACCCTTGCACGATGCCTACATCACCCACTTGCCTTATCAGTTAACCAACGCCCAATGGGGTGCCATTCGAGACATCGAACAAGACATTGCCTCCGGCTTGGCGATGAACCGGTTGATTCAAGGCGATGTCGGCAGTGGCAAAACAGAGGTGATCGTCATGGCCATGCTCATGGCCATTGACGCCGGGTACAGTGCGGCGTTAATGGCCCCCACCGATGTGTTGGCCAGCCAACATTACCGAAAATTATCGGGGGCATTGTCACGCATTGGGGTGGACACCGTGTTGTTAAAGGGCTCCCTCACCTCACGGTCTAAACAGCGGGCGCTAACCCGCTTGGCCGACCCCACCCCACTGGTGGCGGTGGGAACCCATGCCCTGATCCAAGACCCGGTGCGGTTTCATCAATTGGGATTGGTGGTCATCGACGAACAGCATCGATTTGGGGTTGAGCAACGGCTTCGACTGGTCAAAAAAGGGGCCGCCCCCCACTGTTTATACACCACCGCAACCCCTATTCCCCGCACGTTTATGCTGACGTTATATGGCGAATTGGATAAAAGCCTGATTACCGAAATGCCACCGGGTCGTACCCCCCCTCGCACCATTCGTTACACCGCCTCCCATTGGGAGCAAGTCGTCGCCCACATGATGGATTGTTTGGGGCGGGGTGAACAATTGTATGTGGTCTACCCGTTAATTGAAGCCTCAAGCAAAATGGATTTGGCATCCGCCATTGAAGGGCATGCCCTTATCCAAACCCAGTTGCCCCATCATACGGTGGGGTTGCTACACGGCAAGTTACCCGCCCACGAAAAAGACCAACTGATGGCCGATTTTCAGTCGGGGGCCGTCCAAGTATTGGTGAGCACCACCGTCATTGAGGTGGGAGTGGATGTGGCCAATGCCACCATGATGGTGATCATGAATGCCGAGCGATTTGGGTTGTCGCAATTGCATCAGCTGCGGGGTCGAGTGGGGCGTGGCATGGCCCCGTCGCGTTGTGTGTTGGTCTCAGATCGGTTATCGGATGTATCCAAGCAACGGTTGGATGCCATGGTCAATACGACGGATGGGTTTGAATTGGCCGAGTTGGATTTGCGACTGAGAGGGCCAGGGGAAGTATTGGGGGTGAAACAATCGGGGCTTCCTCAATTTAAGGTGGCTGATTTGGTGCAAGACGAACCCTTGTTGATATTGGCCCGTAAAGTGGCGATTAAAATCATGGCCAAAGACCCCGACTTGAGTGGCACTGACTGGCAACCACTCAAAAAATGGTTGCTGGCTGCCGCTTATTTATATGAAGAGGGGCGTCTAAATTGAACATTTCGGGTGGCATATGCAAGGGGTTTCCGTTGCAACGGCCCCGACCCCATTGCCGACCAACCCAAGACAAAGTCCGCCAAGCGGTATTCAACATTTTGGGCCCCATGACCGATTTGGTATTTGGTGACTTGTTTAGTGGGTCGGGGGCCATGGGATTGGAAGCATATTCACGTGGGGCCCGTCGGGTCTATTTAATCGACCGCATCACCCATGCGGTGCGCATCAATCATCACATGGTGGCCCAGCGGTTGGCGGGGGCCCGATTGGCGGGGGTATTTCGCGAACGTGTCACCATCCATACGGGGGATGCCGCCCGTTTACTACCCCAGCTAGGGTCAATGGATGTGATGTACCTTGACCCCCCATGGACAGACTTGGCATACTTTCAGCGTATGATGTGCCTCATTGCCCAGCAACAATGCCTATCCCCCAACGGTCGCTTGGTGATTGAACACCCGGTGGGATTCGACCTGCCATTCGAGAATGAATGGCAACCAAATAGCACGCATCGGTATGGCCGAACCCAAATCAGCGTGGTCACCCCATGACCATTGTGTTATACCCGGGCAGTTTTGATCCCATTACGTACGGGCATTTGGATGTCATCCGTCGGGCCAGTCGGTTGTTTGAGCATGTGCATATTGGGGTGATACACAACCCCAGCAAATCCTCGACCTTTAGCCTCGACGAACGGCTTCATATGATTCGGGCGGTCATAGCCGATTCAATCGATAACGTGACGGTGCATGCGTACACCGGGTTGTTGGTGGATTTTGCCCATGCCATTGGGGTATCGGCGATTGTCAGGGGCTTGCGGGCCATTTCTGATTTTGAATTTGAGTTTCAATTATCACTCACAAACCGACAATTGTCTCCTCAACTGGAAACCATCCTCTTGATGACTGATTCTAAATACTCTTATATTAGTTCAACTGCGATCAAACAAATTGCCATGTATGGGGGTGATGTATCGTCGTTTGTACCCCCGTTGGTTGAGCAACAATTAAAGGAACGATTATGAGTGAATTGTTAGGTCTGATTGATTCGATTGAAGCGTTGGTATTAGAAGGCAAAAAAGTGCCGTTTTCAGAGAAAGTCGTCTTGGATGAGCGCCGGTTATTGGTGTTACTTGATAAGCTACGCATTGTGGTCAAAAACGATCCGTTGCTTATTCGTCGGGCCATCGAAACCACGCCCGTACAGGTTGAAATGCAGATCGAGCCGGCGAGCATTCACCCCGATGTGTTGCGCCAAGCCGACGCCGAGAGCCATCGGGTTCGACGCTCGGCCGATGAATATGCCGATAATGTGTTGGCCCATTTGCAAATGGTGGTCACACGGGTGCAAAAAAACCTGATTAAATTAGAACAAAGCATCGAATCAGGACGGGACCATTTGGTCGCCCAACGCGAAGAACGACCCACGACGTGAGGCCCGACGGACGACCAGCACCCGCCTGTCGGCCCTTTCAGATTGTGCCCCATTACACCATGCACGCCCCCGGCTCGGTATTGGTGTCCTTGGGTCATACCAAAGTCATTGTCACCGTCTCGATGGCCGACCGCCCCCCCCGGTTTTGCAAGGGCACTGGCAAGGGGTGGCTCAGTGCCGAATATGCCATGTTGCCGGGTGCCACCCACGAACGGGTGGCACGCGACAGCAGCACCCAACGGGTATCCGGACGATCGAGTGAAATTCAACGGTTGATTGCGCGGTCACTGAGACCCACATTGGATTTGGGGGTATTGGGCGAACGGCATGTGCTAATTGATTGCGATGTGATTCAAGCGGATGGGGGCACCCGAACGGCCGCCATTTTGGGGGCCATGGCCGCGTTGCGACTGGCGTGTTGGCAGTGGGTAAACCGTGGGGTGTTGTCTCACAACCCGTTGGCCTCATTTATTGGGGCCATCAGTGTGGGGATGGTCAATGGCGAAGCCCGTTGTGATTTGTGTTATGAAGAAGACGCAGTGGCCGAAGTGGACTTGAATGTGGTGATGAATGAGCATGGCAAATGGATAGAAATACAAGGCACCGCCGAATCGGTACCCTACACCAACGGGCAACTCATGACCATGCTGCAAATGGCCAGCGACGCCATTTTGCCATTAATCGATCAGATTAAACGGTTGCCTGTGACATGACAGGCAGCCCCGCACGATGGGTGGCCTTGGGGGTGATGATGGGGGTGGGGGGAATGATGGGGATGGGGTTTGTGTCGGGGACGGGGTTGCCCCTGTTACAAAAAGTTCACCATACCATTACCCACTTTTATATCACCCCCGTCGACACTGAGGCATTAGAAATCGGGGCCATTAAAGGGTATTTGGCCACCTTGCAAGATCCGTATACCCGGTATGTGGATGCCGCCACTTTATCGGGCATGCAGCAACGGGTCATGGGCGACACCAATGGGGTTGGCCTGCAACTCATGAGCGTGCACTCACAGGTGAAAGTGGCGCGGGTGTCACCCGGTTCATCGGCCTTTAAAGCGGGGATTCAAGTGGGGGATCAACTCATCAGCATCAACCAAGACCCGGTGGTGGGCATGCGATGGGGGGAAATGATGACACGATTGCGAGGCCCCATCGGATCGGTGGTGATGATCGGCTATCAACGCAACGGCAACCGCCATACCGTTCGGTTGGAACGCCTGGCCGTGGACCGACAGGCCAGCGTCACCACCCGCAAAGTGGGCACCATTGGCATCATGACCATTCCAAGTTTCGAAAGCCAAACGTTACCCGAAGAATGCAAACGAAAATTGGTGGGATTATTGGCCGATGGCATCAAAGGGCTGGTCATTGATTTAAGGTTTAACGGCGGGGGCCTGTTATCGAATGCGGTCAAAGTGAGCCAATTGTTTATGGGGGAGCGCTGTGTGGTACGCATCATCGACCGATATGGCGCCAGCACCGAGGAATGGACCTCGGGCACCCCCTTGGCGCCCACCCTGCCATTGGTGATTCTGGTTAATGCCCACACCGCATCATCGGCCGAAATCGTGGCCGCAGCCCTGCAAGATCACAAACGGGCCACCATCATGGGGCAACCCACCTATGGCAAATCGACCACGCAAAAAGTAATGCCGTTGGGCAATGGCATGGGGGGCATTATCTATACCAACGCTGCCTATCAATCCCCCAAGGGACGCGATTTATCAAAGGGGGGCATTAAGGTGGACATTCCGGTGTCTCACCCCGCCACCGCGGCGGATTACCCCCTACAAAAAGCCGTGGCCTACCTGGGAGGATAAGCGAATCAGACGTGGCGAATCAGTGGCACATCTTGGCGGTTGGCGGGTTCTTTTCTATGATGGCCCCACATTTCAAAAAAAAGGCAGGTAACATGAACACAGAAACGGGTCAAACACGATGGTCAAAGTGGGGACGTTGGGTGATTGGCATCCCATTGGGGGCACTGGTGGGGGTGGGCGTAATTGGGGCGGGCACCCTGATTGAACAGCAGTGGGTAAATCGCAAGTTGCAGAAGGTAAGGCACCACGCCGCATCCCCCCCCGTTGCCACCGCCAATGCCGTGGCCCCACCCAACCGTCGACCAACCCCAACCCCACTAAAGGGGATTTACATGACCAGTTGGGTGGCATCTCAACACCAATGGCGGGCCCAATTGGCCGACTTTGTTGACCAATCCGAACTCAATGCCATTGTGATTGACGTCAAAGATTATTCGGGTGCCATTTCATTTAAAACGGGGGATCCCCAATTGGCCCCCTACGAAGAAAACCGGGTACCCGACATGAAAGGCTTCATTGAAACCCTGCATCAAAAAGGCATTTATGTCATCGCCCGCATCACGGTGTTTCAAGACCCCTTATTTGCCAAGGCCCATCCCCAATTGGCGGTGCAAACCCGAGGGGGTGGATTGTGGCGTGATCGCCATGGCTTGCATTATATTGACCCAGGGGCCCGCTTGTTTTGGGACCATATTATCCGACTGTCTCATGCCTGTATTGCGGTGGGATTTGACGAGTTAAACTTTGACTATGTCCGATACCCCACCGACGGCAACATGGCCGACATGCGGTTTCCGGTCACGGGCACCCGGTTATCAACGCCCGCCCAAACCGTCATCACACTCAATGGGCACGTCACACCCAATGGGGCGAAGGTGGCCTATGTGCACCGTCCCACGCAAAAAGAGTTGGTTGTATCATCGTTTTTCAAGGCGTTGCGTGAGGCATTGTCCCCCACTGGGATTGTGATGTCAGCCGATTTATTTGGCATGACGTTAACGGCATTAGATGACGTGTCGATTGGGCAGCATTTGGCCACTGCGAGTCCGTATTTTGATTACATATGCCCAATGGTGTATCCCTCTCATTATCCCCCCGGCTTCAATGGGTATGGCAACCCGGCCTTATATCCCTACGAATTGATTCGGTATGTCATGGCGAAAGGACGGGATCGGATGATACGATTTGGGTACCCCCCCAGCCAATTACGCCCATGGTTACAAGACTTTAATTTGGGGGCCCCTTACACCGCTGAGCGGGTCAGGGCCCAAATCACCGCCACCACCGAAGTGGGTCAGCCCAGTTGGTTGATGTGGGACCCCCGCAACCGGTATACCCGGGCAGCCTATCGAAAAGGGTCTGACCATGAATGAGTGGATGAACCGCCTATGGGCCATCCGTTATCCGTTGCTATGGGGGGGAGTGGGGGTCTTGATCGTGAACCAGTTGGGGGGGACATTGGCACCCGTGGTGGTGGGGTTTTTATTGGCCTATCTGGTCGGACCACTGGTCACGTGGCTAACCCAACGGGGGCTGTCGCGGGGGGTGGCCGTATGGGTGGTGTTTGGGGGTGTCATGGTGCTCATGGGGGTGGGCATCGGCGTGGGGATTCCGTTGGTATTGGCCCAAATTCAGGCGGTCATGCGGGTGTTGCCGATATGGATTCATGAGCATTACCATGTGATAAGGGACCTGTGTTCAGAGTGGGGGATTCCGATTGCAACGACCGAAACGGGATTGATGCGGGATCTTTATCGCACTGCCACCCGTTCATTGACGCAGTCGTTGGAACACGCGGTGCAATCGATTGGGCATGTGGGCGGATCGGTCTTACAAACCACCATGTCCGTGATTAATTTTGCCCTTTTTCCGATTTTCTTTTTTCATTTTTTGTATCGGTTACCACGGTTGTACACGCTGTTATTCGAGTGGATGCCCGTGCATACCCATGGGCCGTTCAAACAATGGCTTTCGCAATTGAATGGCATCATTGGGGGGTATATTCGGGGGCAGTTGTTGGTTTGCACGATTTTAGGGGGGCTCTATGCCAGTGGGTTATGGGCACTGGGGGTACCGGGTGGCATCACCATTGGGATTTTGACAGGGTATTTAAACATTGTGCCGTATTTGGGGTTTGCATTGGGGGTTTTTTTATCGGTGTTGACCGCTTTTTTGGCGGGGTTTGGGGTGATTGAAATCGCAATGGTGGTGGGGGTATTGGGGGCCTGTCAACTGATTGAAAGTTTTGTATTAACCCCCAAATTGGTGGGTCACTCAATGGGGTTGGACCCATTGGTGGTGATAGTGGCGTTAATGGTAGGGGCCAATACCTGGGGGATGTTGGGCATGGTCGTGGCCGTACCATTGGCAGCCGTATTGGTAGGACTGCTCAAAAAAAGGTAGGGGAAGCCACCTTCTGCTACAACTAGGGTACTACCTGATCATTAAAAAGGTGGGGAAACACCATCCGGTGACACAACTCGAATGATATCACATCATTTAATCGCCACTCACGTAACACCTCATTGGCCAAGCCAATCAATCTTACGTCGCGTGATGTTAAACACGCACGGACGAGTGATTGGGTCGTCTCGTCACAAGAAAGCGCCTTGTCAGAGCACCAGCGATTAATAATAGCGATGGCAACATTCCGAACATCTGCCAGCCGAGACCCCGCCAAATGCGAAAGCAACGAGAGGTTGTCTGGCGTGGCATCGAGTTGTCTGGCATTTTGCCAATGCTCAATCATGTCGAGCGCTGCCTTCTGAACCACGTGATGCTCAGAAGATAGCCACATGCTTAGGTTTAGAAGCGTATCGGCATCAGGACGGAGTTGGTCATTGGCTATCCAATGGTCAATCATGTCGAGCGCTGCCTTCTGAACCGCGTGATGCTCAGAAGATAGCCACATGCTTAGGTTTAGAAGCGTATCTGCATCAGGACGGAGTTGGTCATTGGCTATCCAATGCTTAATCGTTACGTTAGCGAAATGGTGAACGGCGGGATGCTTAGAAGATAACCATACGGGTAGATGTAAAAAAGCAACTGAATCGGGAACGGGCTTTCCTGATGTGGACCAATCACCCATGATGCCCTGTACAACATGACAAAACGTTGGCCGATCAGACAATAGCCCTGAGTGTAAAAACGACCATAACGCATGATTGGGAATCAAGGACCCTGATGTGTGCCAATGCATGATCTGTTTCAGCCCCCTGAGTAGATCGTCCTCAACAGATGAGGATAATAATTGTTCAATCTGGCGCCAGGACGTCAACTTTGAAACATCAAGGTTTAGTAAAGGAACTTCACGCGAGGA
>Ga0172376_10004813_pt1 | contig 15278 bp, 11 predicted proteins | sample Lak35m_FD_121114 | JGI IMG/M metagenome (GOLD analysis project Ga0172376, IMG submission 121114) | Freshwater microbial communities from Kabuno Bay, South-Kivu, Congo - kab_092012_35m | ecosystem: Environmental > Aquatic > Freshwater > Lake | place: Democratic Republic of the Congo: South-Kivu...
ACGAACTTCGACGGCTGTCCCTGGCCAAACTGAGCTGGGCCGTGGAGGATTATCACCGGATTCTCAAGCAGACGAGCAACATCGAACGCTGCCGGATGCGATCCACAAGATCGCAGAAAAACCACATCGGTCTGGCGATTCGGTCCCTGGTGCGGCTGACATGGGCTTTTCATAAGACAGGCATCAGCCAATACGAACTGAAGCGTTCGATCGTACGCGACGCGGTACGAAATTACCGAAGCGAACCCAAGTTCCAAATTGCGGATTTCGCGTAACTCCTATCCCTGTCGCCTTCCTTCCAAGTCATCGAGAGAGACAGGAATGCGTATTCGAAGTGGTTCCGTTTCTGAACGCCAGCCGATTCATCGCACATACACGGGGCTGGCATAAATCCAGCCCCGGTATTCGCCGTCGAGCTTCTGGAAGACTTCCACGCGATAGACGCCCGGCTGTTCGATGACGAACGAGGCGTCGGCCGTGTCTTCCTGGCGGGCGGCTTCGGCGCCGTTGCGGATCAGCCGCACCAGCGAAGCCGATGCCGGCAGACGCACTTTCAGCAGTTTCGGTTTCGTCGTGGCGAAGTCGATTTCGTCGCCGAGCATGCCGACGACCTGTCCGACGCCTCCGGTGACGGTCACGAAAAAGCCTTCGGGCGGGCAGATCCAGTCGTGGGAAACGTAAACGCGGCCCTTGCGGATCGAGTCGCGCAGCACAGTTTCGTCGACCTTGCCGCCGTGGACGAGCAGGTGCGTACTGGCATTGGCGAACGAACGGTGATAGGGGTCGAGGTCGACCGTGGCGATGACTTCGCCCGGTTTCTTCGTGGCGGCGAGATCCTTGAGTTCTTTGGCGAGGCCGAGGGGCACGCGGCGCATGTCTTCGTCCTTGTCGACGTTCGTGCCGACGAGCACGGCCTGGCCATCGGCGGCGAGTTTGACGGTCAGCACGTTGTTATGGTGGCAGTCGTTGGCCGCCACGCCGACGAGGCGGCGGGTTTTCAGGCCGTCGTCCCACTTCGTCATGTAGACCTTCGGGTAATCGCCCTGAAAGGCGAAGGTGGCGTCGGGCCATTTTTCCAGCTTGCGCCGCAGGTCCGCGATCGTGTCGGCCGATGTCATGGCCATGAGCAGCGCCACATAGCCCTTCGTGTCGGCTTTGGCTTCGTAGTGGCGGTTGGTGATTTCCAGGCCGTCGAGCTTGTCCATCGGGTGATCGGTGCGTTCTTCGATATGCGACAGGAAGGCCAGGCCGCCGTCTGCGCGGATAAGGTCGAGAAATTTGTCGCGCGGGAGGTCGAGCTTGTCCATCACCGATCGGACCGGGTGGATGAGAAATCCCTTCGCTTCGCTGCCGGGGATGAGCAGAACGCCGTCCTTTTCGCCGCGGCGTTCGGGGCTGACGAAATCACGCGGTGGCCGCAGGTGATCGCTCAGAAAAAGGGCTTTGACCCCGGCTTTTTTCGCGTCGGCGATCATTTCCGGCCGGGTGCCGCCGGTGTGTTCGGAATCTTCGGCGTGGGCGTGAAAGATGGCCCGGACGTCGTCGAAGCCTTGCGGCAATGGCCGGTCCTTGCGGCGGGCCTGGATGGCCCGGGCATCGGCCGTGGTCTTTTCCAGCCGTTCGGCCTTGAATCGTTCGTCGGTTTTGCGGGCGATGGCGTCGGCGGGAGGCTCGGCGGCGTCGATCGGGCTGGCGGCGTTCAGCCAGAATAGCGAGATAAGCAAGGCGAAGGACGATGGAATTCTGCTTGACATCGGGCTCTGTTCCAGCGGTCGAAGGTCGATGACCATGCGGCGGATGGTTCGATGGGGCCAGCTGGTATGGTATCGCAACTGGCGGTGCGAAAGGGATAGGGGCTCCATCGGCGGACGATGCGACTTACGAAGAAAAACCCGGCCGAATGATCGCTCATACGGCCGGGTTACTGGGATGGAGACTGGTTAAGCGGAACCACGCGAAACGGCGGTTCAGCGTTTGCGCGTCGCCGATTTCGTTCTGGCGGGCGACGTCAGGGCGAAGTCGAGGGCGTTATCGGCATCCGCCTTGATTTCGGCTTCGAGTTTCGTGTTGACGTTGAAATCCGTGGGCACCGCTTCGACGACCTCCTCGATCTTCGAGCCGTAGACGTCGGGATGCGGAATCGTCTTGCCGGTTTTCTTCTCGGAATGAATCGAAACGCGATACTTGCCGGGAATCGCGCCATCCGACGAACGCAGGCGAAACTCGCCGTTGCGGATTTCGCCCGACGCGGCGGATCGGCCATCGACATGCGACAGAACGATCTTGCCGTTTTCGATCGGTACTCCGTCCAGCGAGACTTTACCGGCCACGGGTTGACCGGAGGGTCCGTCGTCACTTCCGCATCCGGCCGACAAGAAGATGCACGCGATCGCCGTGAGCGAAAGTTTCGAACGGTTCGATGCGATAATCATGGTTCGTTTCCTCATGTTCGTCTTTCGTGCTCAAAGCGAGTCGGAACTGATGACCTCGCCGCCGGCGCGGCTGCTGAGGGCTTTCCAGGTCTGGATCGAGATCGTGTCCTTGGTGAAGCGGACCGAACCGTCGCCCAGCAGCGTGTTCACCCCGCCGGGATGGCGGCTGCGACTGGCGATGTAATGATTCGGGCCGTTGCCGGTATTGCGGTTGCACGGGGCCAGGCGGGCCACCCAGCATGCGCCGTAGTCGGGCTGCTGGCTATTCGGCGAGAGCCGCGTCGAAATCTGGTGCGACGAAGGCTGATCGCTCCAGATACGGCCGCGGCGGTCGATGGTGTTCACAGGCTGACCGGCCGGGTGGGGTGTCTGAACCAGCTCCGACATCAGGAACGTGTTGCTGGTTCCATCGATCAATTCGGCCAGCGAAGCGCCGTAATTGAGTCCGAAGGGTGCCGGGAGAATCTGATTGCCGTAGGTTTTCTGGCCCCAGTTTACGCCGTAATTGCCTTTGACGTCGGACACGTTCCCGCCATTGTTCGTGAACACGATCTTTTCGTCCGACGGGCAATCGAACACGTTAACCCGTGCCGCGCGAGTCGTGTCGTTACGCGTTTCCTGGAACGAAAGCTGGAAATTGAAGCTGTTGGCCAGATTGCCCTGCTCCAGAAACGGCAGCAGCGAAGTGATGAACGGCTGCCGATAGCTGTAGCCGTTCGGCCAGGTCACCTGAATCGATCCCGGTGCGAATCGGCCGTGAACGTCGTGGTAATTGTGCAGGGATAGCCCGAGTTGCTTGAGATTATTGACGCACTGAGCTCGCCTGGCCGCTTCGCGGGCCGACTGGACCGCCGGCAAAAGCAGCGAGATCAGCACGGCGATGATGGCGATGACCACGAGCAGTTCAATCAGCGTGAAGGCCTTGCGAACTTTGCAAAAGGCGTTCGTTCTGGAGCCGTACTGACCAGACATCGTGACATTCCTATCGCGCTTCATCAGTTATTCCTTTCGCATCGTCGTGCGTTCGATCTTGCCCTGGATCGGATTCTTCAATCACGATCAACATCATTTTTTTGATGATCTATTAAGATGATCATTGTCGGTCAATCGGTCAATACGTACTTTACTAATTCGATCGACTCGATCATTATTTGGTTCGGAATCCATGTACCTGAGTTCTGGTCAAGAGGTTCGTGCGCCTGTAACATCAGGCACGACCACGATACGAAAACAGGATCCCTGAAATTGCGGCTCGATCGAGACACCGCCGCATGAAAAATGTCGAAAGGAAGTTCGATGAAGCGCGCAATTCTTGTGGTCCTCGCTTTGATGGCTCCGGTGACGCGGGCGAATTCCGCGGAGCCGGCAAAACGACCCAACGTTCTTTTCATCGCCGTGGACGATCTGAACCACTGGGTCGGATATCTCGGCAGGAACGCCCAGACGGCGACGCCGAACATCGATCGGCTGGCGAAAAAGGGTGTCCGGTTCACTCGCAGCTATTGTGCGGCACCAGTGTGCAATCCTTCACGGGCGGCTCTGTTGACAGGGTTGCGTCCATTCACATCGGGCGTTTACGAGAACGACGACGACTGGCGGACGGTGATCCCCGAGGACAAAACCTTGATCTCGACTTTTCGTAAGGCTGGGTACGAAGCTTTCGGGGCCGGCAAGATCTATCATGGTTCGTATGAACGGCATGCCGAGTGGAACGATTACCTGAAGGACATTCCGGCCGACCCGCAACCGGCGGGCGACACGGGCGTCGGAGGGATCCGCTTCGCCCCGCTGGATTGTCAGGATCAGGATCTGCGCGAGTGGAAGATCGTGCAGTACGGCATCGACAAGCTCGCCGAAGATCACGACAAGCCGTTTTTGCTGACGATCGGCCTGCACAAGCCCCACATGCCCTGGAACGTGCCGCGCAAGTATTACGAGCAGTTCCCTCTCGAATCGATCAAGCTGCCGCCTTATCAGGAAAACGACCTGGAAGACGTTCCGCCGGCGGGCTTGCGCATGGCGCGGCCTGAGGGGGACCACAAGGCGATGCTCGAATCGGGCCGCTGGAAAGAGGCCGTGCAGGCCTATCTGGCGGCGATCGCCTATGCCGACGCCATGATCGGCCGGCTGATCGATGCCCTGGAAAAATCGAAATATTCCGAAAACACGGTGATGGTCTTCTGGGGCGACCATGGCTGGCACCTTGGAGAAAAGCACCATTGGCGCAAGTTCGCCCTGTGGGAAGAGGCAACCCGGGCACCCCTGATCTGGGTGGCTCCGGGTGTGACGACGGCCGATACGGTCAGCGATCGCACGGTGGACTTCATGACGATTTACCCCACCCTGACCGAACTGTGCGGCATTCCCACGCCGGGGCACGTGGAAGGCAAGTCGATCGTATCCCTCTTGAAAAACCCGAAAAGCGAGTGGAACGCACCGGCGCTGACGACGTACAATTTCCGCAACCACGCCGTGCGGTCCGAGGGCTTCCGTTACATCCGTTACGCGAACGGAGATGAGGAGCTTTACGACGAAACCGCCGATCCCTATGAGTGGAAGAACCTCGCCAGCGATCCGAAATTCACGGATATCAAGGCCGAACTGGCGAAACGGCTGCCGAAGACCGATGCCGCTGACATTTCGGGATCGCCGGTTGGCGGTGAGGCCAAGGAGAAAACCAGGGCCAGGGCGAAGCGGAAAGCCCGGGCCGCAACGGGCGAGGATTGAAAACCTGTGCGCCAGGGGATGGCGGGATATCCGGACTCACCGAACAGGCAGATCGAAAAGGACGAACGCATGCTGCCGAGATTTTTGCTGACGCTCACCATGCTGGTTGCGATGACACCCCTTGCGGCGTCTGCCGAGACACCGAACATCGTGTTCATCGTGGCGGACGATCTGGGCCGGGCCGATTGCGGCTTCATGGGCGGAAAGCAGATCAAGACGCCGAATCTGGACAAGCTGGCCGGCGGGGGTGCGATTCTCGACGCCCATTACGTTCAACCGGTGTGCAGCCCGACGCGTGCGGCGATCATGACCGGCCGGTATCCCATGCGACACGGCCTTCAGGTCGGTGTCGTGCGGCCGTGGGCAGCGTACGGGCTGCCGCTGGACGAAGATACGCTGCCGGCGATGCTCAAACGGGCGGGGTATGTCACCGGTATTTTCGGCAAATGGCACTTGGGCCATTTCAGCCCGGAATACTTGCCCACGCGGCGCGGATTCGACCGCCAGTATGGCCATTACAACGGGGCGATCGACTATTTCGAACACACGCGCGACGGCGGTTTCGACTGGCACAGCGACGACATGGTCAGTCGCGATACCGGCTATTCGACCGACCTGATCGGCGAACAGGCCGCGAAATTCGTGACGGCCAGTGCGGGCAGGAAGCCGTTTTTCTGTTATGTGCCGTTCAATGCCGTGCATACGCCGCTGCAGGCGCCGCCGGAATATCTGGCCATGTACCCGGACCTTCAGGGCAACCGGCGAACCTATGCCGCGATGCTGACGGCCATGGACGATGCCGTGGGTCGGATCGTCAAAGCCGTGGACGACGCGGGAATTCGAGAGAACACGCTGTTCGTGTTCACAAGCGATAACGGCGGGCCGAACCCGGGCAAGATTACCGACAACGGGAAATATCGGGCCGGCAAGAGCACGCTTTACGAAGGTGGCGTGCGCGTGGCGGCGTTCGCGACCTGGAAGGGGCGGATCGCGCCTGGCAAGCCGGTCACTCACGCCATGCATGCCGTGGACTGGTACCCGACACTGAAAAAACTCGTCGGCGAAAAAACGCCGATTTCGAAGCCGGTCGACGGGGTGGACATTCTGCCGACCCTGACGCAGGGGGAACCCCCGGCACGTTCGGCGATTCTGTTGAACACGACGCCGAATGTCGGTGCAATTCGCCTGGGCGACTGGAAGCTCATCGTGCGTAAGGGTGTGGATGACCCTGACGATGGCGCGACCGTCAAACAGACTAAGGCCGAGGAAACGGTGGAGCTTTATGACTTGAAGAACGACCCATACGAAACGACGAACCTGACTGAGAAGGAACCAGGCCGGACGGCCGCGCTGAAAGCCCGGCTGGAAGCCTATGCGTTGCAGGCCGTGCCTCCGAAAAGCCGTCCGAAAGCTGCGAATTTCGTTTCGCCGAAAGTCTGGGGTGAGTCGGATTGACGGAACGTGTGTGAATTTTTTCGCACTCGGTCGCATTGCCTTGCGAAAGTCGTTATCTTCGAACAGGTCGGAAGGCGGTCATGGTTCGCCGGATCGCCTTCGAACGCATCAGGAAGTCTGCGCCGGGCGGCACACGTTCCCCACCCATAACACCTTGATGGAATCCGAATCGATGGCCACACGACGTGAGATTCTCCGCTACGGCACGTTCGCACCTTTCGGCGTGGGGCTGGGTGCTTTTTCGAACAACGAACTTTCGGCCGCGCAGCTAGACCGCGTCGTTCGCTGCGCGATCTATCCGTCAGTCGGGTTCGCACGGATCGGAAACGCCCCGAACGGTTATTTGACGGCACCCGAAGTGCCCGGAACCTGGCCGCCGCCCGCTGGAGGCTTCAAGGACCCTTCGGGCCGGATCTATCCGCAGGCCGCCCGGTTTCGCGTTTACGGTTTCGATGCCCAAGGCGGGTTGTCGGCGAACTCAACGCCGGCAACGGCCAGGTGCGCTGGAAAGTGCATGTGGCCAACCGCAAAGCGGCATGGTACGAATTCGTTCAGCCATTCGACATTCCCGAGTCCGTTACCCTGCTTTGCGGCCGGCGCAATGGTGACATCACCGGTCCTGCGCGTGCCTTGCTCGTGAACGACCCGGGACCGCGCGAAATTCAGGGCCGCAACGTCAATCCGAATGGAACTTCGGCCGTTTACCGGTTTCAAGGTGGTTCGGTGTATGGAATTCCGATCGAACTCGGCGATGTTCGGACGGACCCTCAGGGCAGGTTGATCGTGCTGGGCGGCAAAGGCAATTCCGCTTCCTGGATTCCCGGGGAAGAGGCTAAGACCTTCGCTAACAACAACACATGGTACGATGACACCTCGGACGGCCCGGTCGACGCCACGGTGACCATCGGCGGCCGCACGCTTCAGGCCGAGGGGTCGTGGGTCGTGACCGCGCCGCCCAATTTCGCGCCGGGCATTCAGGGCGTCGTGACGCTTTATGACGTCATGTACTCCGTGGCTCTCGAGATGGGCGCCCAGGCACCCGAAAAGCCATCGTTCGTTCGGCAGATTCTGCCGCTGCTCCAACGCAGCGTGCTGTATCAATGGACCAATCGGGGCGTTCTTCTGGCCAACGGCTGGGGCACGCCCGGCAATTTCATGCGTCCTGATTTTCTCAGGGCGTTATCGAGTTTGGCTCCCAGATTCCGCAGCCTCCGGGAATCGGTCTTCGATCAGTTCCGGAATCCCGATTTCGACGAATACGAACCGGACAAACTACCCCCCTGTTATGGCGACGCGACATCGCTGCCCGCGACATCGAACCGGCAGTTTCAGGCCATCCTGCCCAACCAGTACGAATGGCTGGCACAATGGGCCGCTGGCGATTTCGTGGCGGATCTTCCGGCGAGTCTCGTGCCGGAGCAAGGCCCGGCGATCCTCGAACGGTTGCCCGTTTCGGAGCAGCCCGGCGCACTCGATCGAGCCTCGCTGGACGACTGCCTCGGCGGGCCGTTTCACCCGGGCTGCGAACTGACCTGGCCGGTTCGCCAGCAGCTTCTCTATTCCGCACCGTTCCGGATCGCACGCCGCAATGGGCCCGAGCCCGATTTCGGCCCGATGCTGACGCAATCGACGGCGCTCTCGCCCAACGGGCCGCTTGCGGGCAGCGGGCCGGGCGATCTATCTCGCTGGATGGCCATCTCCTGGCAGACTCACACTTCAAGCTGTCTTTACGGTTATAACGAGCCGAACGATGTCTATCTTCCGACGTTCTGGCCTGCCCGGGTACCCAACAACGTGTTGACTCGAGACGATTATGCGATCGTCCGCAACAGGAATCTGCCGATGCATGTGCGAGCGGCGGCATTCCGCCGGCGGGCGGACTGGTTCCGGATGAAGCCGGCGAACGGTCTGGAACAGATGCGAATGGTCAACAAATTCGTCAAAACCTGGAGTTCCATTGGTGTCGTGACCTTGCGGCCCGGGCCTGGTGACCCGAACTTCCCAGCGCATTTCTGGGTTGAGGAAGGTGCCGCGTTCAGCCCGGTATGACAAGGGAAACGAAACGCGATTCTCGAGACGATCCGTCGACGCCTTTCGCTGCCAATCGCTGGCCTGTGGTCATCGTCGGTGCCGGTCCCGCGGGGCTTGCGGCGGGGCTCGCGCTGGCGGGGCAAGGCGTTCGGCCGCTGGTCCTGGATCGACCGGGCGGACGCACCAGCCGCAAGATCGGCGAATCTCTGGCGCCGCGTGCCTGGCCGATTCTCCAGCGTCTGGGGATCGAAAGCCTGATCGATGAATCGCGCCACCTGGCGAGCCCGGGAACGCTCTCGAACTGGGGGCACGAGGGGCTCGTCTCCAATGATTTCCTCATGCAGCCTTACGGACGAGGTTGGCACCTCGATCGATCCGTTTTCGAGGACGATCTGCGTGATCTGGCCTGTCGAAGCGGAGTTTCTTTCCGTCGAAGTTCCTTGTTCGGGATCGACCGGGATCCCGGTGGCGACTGGACCCTTCGACTCGATTCCGGGGAAGAAGCGATTCAGTCACGATTCCTGATCGACGCTTCAGGCCGTTCAGCGGCCGTCGCCAGCCGAGTCAGAGCCCGCAAACTCATTTTTGACCGGCTGGCGGCCTGGTATGCGTTCATGGAGTCGAAGACGCCGATCGAAGACGCCCGGGCCATGGTCGAAGCCGGGCCCGAAGGCTGGTGGTATTCCGCCCTGCTTCCTGGCGGACAGCTTGTGGTTGCGAAGTTTTGCGACCCTGGCGTTCTGGCTGGCCGGGATCGATCGGTGAAAGAATGGGCGAAAGCACTGAACGAGTCCGAATGGACGCGGCAGCGACTTCTGAATTCTGGCTATACGGTTGTGGATGGGCCCCATGTCGCCGCGGCGGATTCTGCGATTTTCGATCCCGTTTCGGGGCCGGGCTGGGTAGCCTGCGGCGATGCCGCGGCATGTTATGACCCGATCTCGTCACACGGCATCGCCACAGCGATCGCAAGCGGAACGGACGCTGGTTTGGCCCTCCAAGCCGCTCTGGCGGGCGATCCCGGTCCGATGGCGGCCTATTCCGACCGAGTCGAACGAAGTTTCACCTATTATCTGAAAACACGGGCCGAGGTTTACGCCTGTGAGCAACGGTGGCTGGATTCGCCTTTCTGGTCAAACCGAAGGCGGCTTGACTTGCCGGATCGAGGCCGATGAAGATGTCGAAGCGGTCACGTTCCGGAATTCGCCCGCGACGTGGCTGAATGGCCCGATTCGGATCTCCGCACGATGCTCCGCGGGTGGCGAAGGAATACTGTCGAATCGAAAAAGGACGGATCATGATCGAAGTCGCCGTGTTCGACACCAAGCCTTACGACCGTCATTATCTGAGCCACGCGACAAGCGCCGACCGGATCCGCTGGCGGTTTCATGAATACAGGTTCGGCCCCGAAACGGCCAGGACAGCTCAAGGGGCCCAGGCCGTTTGCCTTTTCGTCAACGATTTCGCGGATCGCAAGGCGCTGGCCATTCTGGCCGAAATCGGGGTGAAGCTTGTCGCGATGCGCTGTGCCGGCTTCAACAATGTCGACCTCGACGCTGCGCGAGAATTCGGCCTGAAGGTCGTCCGCGTGCCGGCCTATTCGCCACATGCCGTCGCGGAGCACACGATCGGCCTGTTGATGACGCTCAACCGGAAGATTCACCGGGCGTTCAACCGTGTCCGCGAACTCAATTTCTCGCTCGGCGGGCTGGTCGGTTTCGACGTGCATGGCAAGACGGTCGGCATCGTGGGCACCGGCAAGATCGGTCGGGCGACGACCGAGATTTTCCGAGGTTTCGGGGCTGCGGTGCTTGCGAGCGACGTGACCCCGGACCATGACTGGGCTGTCGAAAAAGGTGTTCGCTATGTCGAATTCGAAGAACTGATGGCCGAATCGGACATCGTTTCCCTGCATGTGCCCCTGTTGCCGGCGACGCACCACCTGATCAACGAGCGGACCCTCTCCCTCACCAAACCCGGTGTGTATGTCCTCAACACCAGCCGGGGCAAGCTGATCGATACGACCGCCCTGATCGCCGGTCTGCGCAGTGGCCGTATCGGCGGCGTGGGGCTTGATGTTTATGAGGAAGAGGAAGGCGTGTTCTTCGAGGATCATTCGGATCATATTCTGCAGGATGAGGAGTTGACTCAGCTTCTCATGTTCCCCAACGTGCTGATCACGGCCCATCAGGCGTTTCTGACGCAGGAAGCGCTCGGCGAGATCGCGCGCTGCACGGTCGCCAATATCGTGCGAAGTGCTGACGGAGATCCACACATCGAAGGTACCGAGCTGTGAACTTCGGTCAGCATCGGGTAGGGCGACATCGTGAGGTTCGACGGAACTTTCGAGATCGAGAAAGCAATAAGGGAACGCTCAGCCATGATCGTTGACGCCATGTCGAAACGGATGATCGCCCTGACGCTGATCTTCCTGGCCGGTACCGAAGTTCGTGCGTTCGAAGAGCCCCGGCTCAACCAGATGCAGGTCATCGGCACTCACAATTCGTACAAGCTCGCCCCGCATTCGGAACTTATGAAGCTGGTTTCGCTGACGACGAAGAGGCTGGCCGAGTCGATCGACTACAGCCATCGGCCACTGCCGGAACAGTTCGGCAGGCTGGGAGTCCGGCAAATCGAGCTGGACGTTTTCCTCGATCCCGCCGGGGGGCTTTTCTCGAAGCCTTCGAGTCGGACGATGCTGATGAATCTTGGCCGGGACCCAGGCCCCGACCCCAACGCCGACGGCGTTTTGGACAAACCCGGCCTGAAGGTGCTGCACGTGCAGGACGTGGACTACGCCACCACTGTGCCGACCTTCGAAATGGCTCTCAGGCAGATACGCGACTGGTCGGCACAACATCCCACGCACGTGCCGATTCTTGTGCTTGTGGAACTCAAGGACGCTGCTGTGACTGGCCTGCCGACTCGGCCGGTGCCTTTCGATAAGGCGGCGATCGAAACCGTCGATGCCGCGATCGACACTGTGTTCGATCGAGCGGCGATCTTCACGCCGGACGATTTGCGCGGGACTTTCGAAACTCTGCCCGAAGCGATCGCCAAAAAAGGCTGGCCTGAATTGAAATCGGTTCGTGGCAAGGTCTTCTTCGCGCTCGACAACGAAGGCCGCCTGCGAGACCTTTACCTGGAAGGACACACGAACCTGAAGGAACGGCGGCTTTTCGTGACGGCCCCGGCCGATGACCATCCGGCTGCCGCGTTCTTCAAGATCAACGACCCTGTTCGTGACTTCGACCGTATCCGGAAAGCGGTCGAAGCCGGATTCATCGTCCGCACGCGCGCCGACGCCGACACACGTCAGGCACGATCCAAAGATACGACCCAGCGGGACAAAGCCCTCGCGAGTGGAGCCCAGTTCGTGAGCACCGACTATCCGGAACCACGTCTGGAATGGTCGGAATATCGGGTCGAATTCGATAATCGCATGATCGCACGAACGAACCCTGTCAGCGGACGATCACTCTCGACCGGGCCTCTCGAATGATGGGGCGACGAGTCCCACGCGGAAGATTCGACCGGTCGTGAACGGTTCGTACTATGACTGACCTCAGCGCTGCTGGCGGAAGCCGACAACAGTTGCACCGGCGGCATTGCGGCCCGCGAAACCCTCGCCGGCGCCGCCCATCTTGACCTTGGCCGTCGAACCGTTCGGGCCGTGCAATGTGTAAATGTCGCCGCTTTTGCTCCAGCTTCCCTGAAAGTATTTGACGGGGCTCGTCTGATTCCTGCGGGCCATGCCGCTGCGGACACCTGGGTTGTCGACGGGCGGGAAGTAAACGTTGATGATCGTTTGCTTCTCGCCTCGCTTGCCGATGACGATTCGCCAGAACCCCACGATCGGGTCCAGCGGAACGGGCTGTTTTTCGACCCTTTCGACGACCGGAGAAGCCCCGGCCCTCAGTTCCGAGTCGAGAGCTTCGGCCTCGGCGATCTTGCCGGCCTTGACGTATTCAGCCCGGGCGGAAAACAGGGCTTTTTTCAGATCCGATTTCGCCCGGTCGAGTTCGTTCTGGTAGTTTCGCTTTTCCAGTGCCACGAACGGGTTGGAAGGCAAATCGCCGTTCGCCAGAAACGCGTCTTTCTCGGTGCGAAATCGTTTCAGGTCTTCGAGATCCGACGAATTCGCAAGTTTCTCGCCCCGTTTTTCCATGGCTTCGACGAATCGGGATCGTGCTGCCTGAATCTGTGTCTCGAATCGATTTCGAGCGGCCTCGATCGTTTTTCCGATCGGGTCTGCAGAATCCTGAGCACCAACGGGCAACGCAAGGGTCAGGATCGTCACTGACAGGAGAAATGGTCGGAACGGCATCGGATTCCTCACGTGGATCGGACTTCCAGAGCGGTTATCGGGTCTGTGTCGAGCGTCTTTCGGGACAGGGGAATGAGTTTTTCGGACGTTGCCTGATCGGATTGATGGCTCTCGTTTCGAATCGTCACTCGCCGTTGGGCAGCCGGACAGACCGCCGGGATTCATGCGCTCAGCGAATGGCGGAGTTCCCCTCGCGATCAGCCGGGAGTGAAGAACCCGATTCGAACGCCGCGTATTCTTATGCAACATTACGACCAGCATTCACGCGAATTTTCGGAAATGAGGACTTCGGATGGTTCGATGCATTCTGGATCGCTTCATCTATGACGGTACCTTTTTCGGGCTTGTCCCTGGCCATCTTGCCGATGAAATCCCTGCCTCCCGTGCTCACCGACCACAGCACGCCTGTGACCGACGATCGGATCCTTCGGCATTTGGGACTTAACGGGTTTGACGAAACCGGGCGACTTTTCCTGCTTCGGCGACGGCCGAGCGGAAGTCGTGCTGCGTTTCGGACGAATCACGCCTTTTTCGAGGATAGCGGGGAAACGGCACTGTGGTCGGCGACGCGCCCGATCGGCCGGCCCGGATCGAGAAAAGCCCAGCAGGCCGCGGCCGCCATGAAATTGCCCAGAAACAGCCAGCCGACGGCGTTCCAGCCAAATTCGCCACGTCCGATCGCTTCGAACATGTAGCCCAGGATCAGCGGGCATGCCCAGGCGCCGATATTGCCCGTCATGTTCATGATCGCGAAGACGATCGGCGTTCGCTCTTTGCCCATGTCGATCGTTGCCGCCCAGGTGGAGGTCGACGAAAATCCGAACAGGAACGTGCCGAGGGTGATCACGCCGACGCCGATCCAGGGCGGACCGCCGATCGCGTCCGCCAGGGGAAAACTCAAGCCGGCGGCCAAAAGCGTCACCACGGTCATGTAACTCCGGCTGGCCTTCAGGGAGCCGGTGCGGCGCAGGATGCGGTCCGACACGACACCGCCGACCAGGCTGCCCAGGATCACCGAACCGAGCGGGAAACTGGTCAGTTCGCTGGCCCGGTTCATGTCCACGCCACGGGTTTGCGCCAGGTATTTCGGGTACCAGGTGAAGAAGAATGCATGGCCGAAAGCGCGGAAGATCGATTGCAGGCACAGGGCCCAGAACGAAACGGAAGTCGCCAGGGCGGCCGCGATCGGCGAGGCGTTCGAGATCTGCTCACGGAAGCTGGTGCGGGATGCCTTTGGTTTCTTTGGCTGAACCGACTGGCCTCGGTCGCTGGTAATCAGCTGCAACTCGGCCGGGCCGACCCAGGGGTGCTGCGCCGGATCGTCGCGAAAGACCACGGCGAACGCGATCGCCCAGAGGATTCCCAGGCTGGCGATGGCCGTGAGCGACTCACGCCAGTCGAGCCCGAAGTTCATCATCATGGCGATACCGGCCGTGGCGGCGACGGCACCGACGCTCATGCACGCGTTCGGGATACTGCTAGCCGAGGCGCGGCGTTCGAGCGGGAACCAGTCGCGGATGACTCTGGCCACGATCGGAAACAGGCCGCCCTGCGACAGCCCGGTGAGGATTCTGGCGTAGTAAAGTTCTTCGCTGGAATGGCTTGAAGCGGCCCACCAGTTCGCTGATGACCAGATCAGGGCCAGGATCGGCAGAGCCGTCCGCGCGCCCAGGCGGGTGCCGAGCCAGCCCCCCGGGATCTGGGAAATCATGTATCCGACATAAAACGCGCCGAAGATGTGCCCCATTTCGACGTCGCCGATGTTCAGATCGGCCTGAATCGCCTTGGAAGTCGGTGCCAGACCGACGCGGACGAAATACGAGTGGATGGCGGCCAGGCCGACCATGGCCAGAATGGCGAATCGCACGTGTCCCGGCCGTCCGCTGGCGTTTCGGTCGGTGTCGGACATGGTCGGAACTCCGGGCCTTCGCTTGTGGAATGCCGCAGGGCACGCCGGGCTTCGAATCAGAGGTTCAATCGGGCGAAGCCGCGAAAGACCGGTGGCTTGACACTCTCGTATTCTTCGTGTCGTGCGGTCATGAGCGACTCAGAAACCGGTTGAGCACGTTGGCCGTGATGCGGCTGACGGGTTCGCTGACGAGGATGCTGGAAGGCCATGTGATCGACCCGGCCGAAAACACAGCGCCGCCGCTTGAAGTCTCGAAGGTGACGATCTCGCCCCCGCCGTTGTCGGGGTTTTGGCCGCGGGCGATGACGATCGTTCCGGGCGGTGAACTGGCTGTGCGTTTGTCGGTCTCATGGCCGGAAGCGCCTCCCGGGCAGCGGCGGTGCAGGCTTTCCTGGCC
>Ga0172376_10004817_pt1 | contig 15264 bp, 25 predicted proteins | sample Lak35m_FD_121114 | JGI IMG/M metagenome (GOLD analysis project Ga0172376, IMG submission 121114) | Freshwater microbial communities from Kabuno Bay, South-Kivu, Congo - kab_092012_35m | ecosystem: Environmental > Aquatic > Freshwater > Lake | place: Democratic Republic of the Congo: South-Kivu...
CCGCGTGTGAAATCATTCGCAGGCAACAGGCTCACCAAGATAGCAGGGAAGGTAATCATGGATTGGGCGAAGATGAGCGGGATCATCCCAACAGGGTTGATCTTGAGCGGGATGTAAGAGGATTGCCCACCATACATCTTTTGCCCACGCACGCGCTTGCCATAGTTAACAGGGATACGTCGTACCCCTTCTTGAATCAGGATGATGACCACCAAGCTAATCAAGGTGATGAGGATGAACATCACGATGTTGTAGAGGCGGTAAGCACCCGTCGTATTTTGCATGAGTTGCAAGAAGGAGGTGGGGGCGGTGGCAACGATACCCGCGAAGATGATGATGGAAATACCATTCCCCAAACCGTCTTGGGTGATTAGCTCGCCCATCCAGATTGCCAACATCGTGCCAGCAGTCATCGAGGCAATGACCGTGAGGGTCAACAACCATTCGGAACCAAAGCCAGGGATGATCGGAACGCCACCCAACAGGTTGAAGATGTTGATCTGGGCGACAGATTGCAACATTGCCATCGGAATCGCCAGATAGTAGGTGTAGCGTTGGATTTTCTCCTGTCCGCCTGGTTCACGTTGAATTGCTTCTAGGGCGGGGATGGCAGGCACAAGCAATTGGAAAATAATGGAGGCGGTGATGTAGGGGTAAACACCGTTGGCAATGATGCTGAAATTGCTGACAGCACCACCCGAAAGCAAGTTCAAAACCCCAACCAACCCACCTGCTTGAGAGCTATTGAGTAAGCTGGTGAGTGCGCTTTTATCTACGCCCAAGACCGGAACATGAGCGATAAAGCGATACACCAAGATAACCAATCCGGTAAAAATCAATTTATTGCGAACCTCCGGGATGCGGAAGGCATTACGCAGGGCTTGTAGCATAGCAAGTTATCCTTGAACTGAACCACTGTAAGGGCTAGGTAGCATACAACCATCGTTGGGTTTATCGAACAATCAAGTGTTAGGGCAGGGGGACAAAACACCATCCCCCTGCTTAACCGTTAACCCGCGACTATCGCATCTTGGGGAAACGTGCTTCTTCTTGTGCCTTCGGCAATTTGCGGATGACCGCATGGATCCCCTTGATACGAACTGGAACCGCTTGCGTACTGCCACCCGCTTCTGTAATTTTCTTTTCTGCGCTCTTGGTAAAGCCGTTAGCAACCACGTTGAATTTCTTGCTAATTTCGCCCGTGCCCAAAATCTTAACGGGGCTGGCGGAATTACGAATCAACCCATGTTGTTCTAAGATCACGGGGTTGATGGTTGCGCCATCTTCAAAGGTGCGATCCAAAAGCCAAACATTGACTTCTTGGAAATGGATTTTGAATGGATTGGTGAACCCACGACGGAAAGGCAAGCGACGCACCAACGGGAGCTGACCCCCTTCAAAGTACAATGGTGTCCCTCCGCCTCTACGGGAGTTTTGCCCTTTTGTACCGCGACCGGCGGTTTTACCGCGCCGACCTGCAATACCACGAGCCACGCGAATCTTCCGCTTGCGTGAGCCTTCGGTAGCTTTTAGATCATGTAATCTCATAACATTTCGGCGTGTGTTTTCTGCATTGGCACAGTTGCCCATGCGTCATACAGAACTACCTAGCGCCTGCTCCTCATGGTAACTATTCTACAATTTCCTCTACAGAGAGTAGATGGGGGATGGTGTTCACCATACCGCGAATGTATGGGTTGTCCTCACGAACAACTTCTGAGTGCATCTTGCGCAAGCCCAAAGAAGCCAACACCAAGCGTTGCTTCTTGTTATAGCCGATGGGGCTACGCACCAACTTGATCCGCAGTTTCTTGTCTGTCATTAGCTTTCAGACTCCTTACGACGGCCGGAGGCTTCCGCGACCACTTCACCAGCAGTCTTGCCTTTATTGGCTTTGCGTTCATCTTGTTGCTTTTGCTTGACGACATCCAAGGTCTTACGTTGTTGATAACGTGCTGCACGTTCCCAGAAGGGAAGCACGTCTTCTACTTGCTTGCCACGCATCTCGGCAATCATCTCTGGTGAGCGCAATTGCTTGAGGGCTTCTAAGGTTGCCATCGCCACGTTCAACGTGTTGGAGCTACCTTGGCTCTTGCTCAAGATGTTGTGTACGCCGGCAACTTCTAACACCGCGCGAACGCCACCACCCGCCAAAATACCCGTACCCGGAGAAGCTGGCTTCAAGAATACCTTTGCCCCGCCATAGCGTGCGGTGATTTCATACGGAACAGTTTGGTTAAAAACCGCCACTGTCACCATGTTGCGGCGCGCCCGTTCAGATGCCTTGCGGATGCTATCCGGCACTGCACGCGCCTTGCCAATGCCGATGCCGATACGACCTTTGTTGTCGCCGACAACAATCGTGGTACGGAAGGCGAAACGGCGACCACCCTTGATTACCTTCGCAACGCGGGCAATGTCCACCACTCGCTCATCGAGTTCTTCTACTTCTTCGTTCTTCCGTTTTCTTTGCTTACCCATCTTCGTTATCTCCTAGAACTTCAAGCCGCCTTCACGAGCCGCTTCTGCTAACGCAGCGATGCGCCCCTGATAACGGAAGCCACCACGATCAAAGACGACTTCTTCTACGCCTGCTGCCTTCGCACGTGAAGCAATGTACTCACCGACGACCTTAGCGGACTCGGTTTTGTCCTTGCCCTCAATTTGCTTGGCAACTTCGCGGTCAATGGTAGAAGCAGAGGCAAGTGTGCGCCCGTCTTCATCATTGATGATTTGCGCGTAGATGTGCGCCACGCTACGATAAATCGCTAGGCGTGGGCGTTGCGCAGTCCCTTCCAAGTGATGGCGGATGCGGCTATGCCGACGAATACGCGCTTCGCGTTTTTTCTTTGCACCAATATCGGTCATGACTCAATCCTACTTCTTCTTACCTTTACCGGTCTTACCAGACTTGCCCGCCTTGCGGATGATGTGTTCGCCTTCATAACGAATACCCTTGCCCTTGTAGGGTTCAGGTGGGCGCAACTCACGAATGTTCGCGGCGATCTGTCCAACTGCTTGCTTGTCTATCCCTGTGATGATGATGACGCGCCCCTTAGAGTCTTTGGGCACATCAAAGGTGATGCCCTCAGGGGCTTCTACAATCACTTCATGAGAGAAGCCCAACTTCATGTTGAGGTTCTTCCCTTGTAGCAATGCCTGATAACCCACCCCTTCGATTTCAAGGGTACGCTTAAAGCCTTCAGAAACACCAACCACCATGTTGTTGACCAGCGCACGGGTTAAACCATGCAGGGCGCGGTCTTGGCGCTCATCGCTGGCACGTTCCAAAACGACTGCGTTATTTTCCAACCTGGCAGAAATGTGAGGGTGCATGTTGAGGGTGAGTTCACCTTTTGCACCTTTTACCCGCACAACCTGTTGGTCAACCTTGACTTCAACTTTTGCCGGAATGGCAACTGGTTTCTTACCAATACGAGACATCTGCTAGGCTCCTCGCTACCACACGTAGCACAAGACTTCGCCACCAACACGTTGGCGACGCGCTTGGTCAGCGGTCATCACCCCGAGTGGGGTGGTCACGATGGCGATGCCTGTTCCAGAAAGTACGCGAGGCAGTTCATCCCGCCCTTTGTAAATTCGACGACCAGGCTTGCTAATGCGTTGAATATTGGTAATGACCGGGCGACGCTCACGCCGAGTCCCATAATACTTGAGCTTAATCACAATCGACGGGAAAGTCCCGCTTTCATCGGATGCGTAGCTTTCGATGTATCCTTCTTCTGCGAGGATACGGGCGATTTCCATTTTTAATTTGGAACTTGGAATGTCTACTTGTGCATGACCTGCCATGAGCGCATTACGAATGCGCGTTAACATATCTGCAACTGGATCGCTTGTCACCATTGCGAGTCCTCTCCCTACCAGCTTGACTTGGTCATACCGGGGATTTCCCCCCGTGATGCCATCTCGCGCAAACAGATGCGGCATAAACCAAAACGGCGATAGTAACCACGTGGGCGACCGCACTTTTGGCAACGGTTGCGCACGCGCACTTCATATTTACGCCGAGACTCACGATGAATCATGGATGTTTTAGCCATTGTTCATTCGCTCTTTCTATTTATCTCTAAAGGGCATACCGAGCAACTTGAGCAAACGACGGCTCTCTTCATCCGTTGTTGCGGTGGTCACGACGGTAATTTCCATGCCACGAACTTTATCGACTTTATCAATTTGAATTTCTGGGAAGACGAGTTGCTCCCGCAGACCGATGGTATAGTTCCCGCGACCATCAAACGTGTCGGGCGAAACCCCACGGAAGTCACGGATACGGGGCAAAGCCACGTTGATGAGACGATCCAACAGCGCCCACATGCGTTCGCCACGCAGCGTCACCTTTACACCGATGGCACGCCCCTCGCGGAGCTTAAAGCCGGCAATGCTGTTACGCGCTTTGGTGATGACCGGTTGTTGCCCGGTGATCAAACGAACATCTTCAACTGCGCCTTCTAACAACTTAGGATTTTCGTTTGCTTCTCCTAAGCCGATATTCAAGACGACTTTGGTGATGCGTGGAACTTGCATCACACTGCTGTACTTAAACTCATCAACGAGCGTAGGAACGACCGATGCGCGGTAGCGTTCAAAAGTTGGGTTGGTGAACGGCATAATGAAACGCTCCCACTATTCGATATTTGCGTCGCACTTCTTGCAGTAGCGAACTTTGCGCCCGGCTTCCGTCGTGCGGAAACCAACGCGAACGCGCTTGCTACAAGAAGGGCACACCAGCATCACATTGGACAAATGCAACGGTGCTGGAAACTGAACGATCTGGGCAGGAATCTGTTGTGTTCCCTGCTGACGTGCCTTTTGATGTTTGGTGGCGATGTTCAAGCCTTCGACAACCAAGCGTTCTTTCTTGGGGATCACGCGCATGACTTTACCGCGTTCGCCCAAGTCTTTCCCGGTAATGATTTCGACGGTATCGCCGGATTTAATGCGTTGCATAATTCCGCTTACTCCAACTACAGCGTTTCTGGCGCGAGCGAAACGATCTTCATGAAGCCTTTGTCGCGCAATTCACGGGCGACAGGTCCAAACACGCGGGTTCCCTTGGGGTTTTCCAAGTCATCTGCCAAGATCACCACGGCGTTGTCTTCAAAACGAATCGTGCTACCATCTGAGCGCCGATATTCTTTACGAGTGCGGACGATCACGGCTTTTACGACTGCGCTTTTCTTCACGCTTCCCGTAGGAGAAGCGGACTTAACAGCACCAACCACAATATCGCCAATGTGTCCGTATTTTTTGTAAGAGCCACCCAAAACACGGATGACCAAAATTTCCTGTGCGCCCGTGTTGTCGGCAACCTTCAAGCGAGATTCTGTCTGAATCATGGGTTAATTGCCCCCTTCAACGGTGGTGTCTTGGCTAGACTCGGCAACAGGCGCAGTCGCCTTGCTGCTAGGTGCCGGCACCACTTCTTCTACGACCCAACGCTTGTGACGGCTGAGGGGTTTGCTCTCTACGATACGGACGATGGTACCTACCGTAATCTGATTGGACTCATCATGTGCCATCACCCGTTTAGAAGTGCGGATAACCTTCTTATAAACGCGGTGCATCTTGACACGTTCGATTTCGACAACGACTGTTTTGTCCATCTTATCGCTGACGACACGACCCTGAAGCCGCTTACGACTGTTGGTCATCATTCACCACCCTTTGCCACGCCGCCATGTTGTGCAGCTTGGCGTTCACGTATAATGGTTTTGATACGGGCAACGGTGCGACGCGCTTTCTTGATTTGCGACGTATCTTCCACTTGCCCAAGCGACAAGCCGAAGCGCAAGTTAAAAAGGGTCAACTTAAGATCATCTAGTTGATCTAACAGCTGACTGTTGTCCATTGCGCGTAGTTCACGACTCTTCATCTTACACTACCTCCAAACCAGAGATGGGGTCAGTCCGTTTTACAAACTTGGAGCGAACCGGCAACTTGTGAGAAGCAAGGCGCAACGCTTCGCGCGCGGTTGCCTCGTCCACACCGCCCAATTCAAACAAGATGCGTCCTGGTCTAACAACCGCCACCCAATACTCCACCGCACCCTTACCAGAACCCATGCGGGTTTCTGCCGCTTTTTGGGTGATGGGTTTATCTGGGAAAATGCGGATCCAAATTTTACCACGACGCTTCATGTGGCGCACGATTGCACGGCGACAGGCTTCGATTTGACGGCTAGAAATCCACGACGGTTCTAGCGTTTGCAAGCCATATTCACCAAAACTAACCGTTGCCCCACGATGCGCCTTCCCTTTCATACGACCGCGAAACTGCTTGCGGTACTTTGTGCGCTTTGGCATTAACATCGTTCGTTACTCCTGTCCTTCCACCTAGCACCTACTTGTTTGAGTAGGGGGTAGGGGATTTCTTCTCTTGTTGTGGTTTATCGGTCGGAAGCGATTCTCCAAGATAAACCCAAACCTTAATGCCGATCCGCCCGAAAGTAGTCAACGCCTCGGCAAAGCCATATTCCACACGTGCCCGTAGGGTACTGCGGGGGATACGCCCTTCGCTCATCCATTCACGGCGAGCCATGTCCGAACCCGCCAAGCGACCGCTCATCTCAATGCGGATGCCTTCTGCGCCTTGACGCATCGCTTGCCCCAACGCCCGCTTCATGGCGCGGCTATGCCCAATACGGCGGTTCAGTTGGTCAGCAATGCTTTCGGCAACAAGGTTCGGTTCAATATCTGGCTTGTCAATTTCAGTAACTTCGACCTTGACCTTTTTGCCCGCGGTCAGGCGTTCAAGGTCTTTACGCAGGTCTTTGATACTATCACCTTTACGCCCAATCACAATCCCCGGTCGCGCGGTGTGAATATGAACCACCACTTGATTGGGATAACGCTCAATCTCTGTACGAGACACGCCGGCTTGTGCCAGTTTCTCTTTAATCATTTCTCGAATGCGACGATCTTCGTGGAGCAATTCCACGTAGCGTCCCTTCTCTGCATACCAACGGGCATCCCAATCACGATTGATCTTTAAGCGGAAGCCGATGGGGTGAACCTTGCGTCCCATATAGGTTACTGTGCCTCTCTTGTATCCAGAATGACCGTCAAGTGTGAAGTGCGACGAACACGCGGCTTGTAACGCCCACGAGCACCCGCTTTGAAACGCTTCAACGACGGACCCTCATCTGCAAATATTTGGGCGACATACAGATCAAGGCGGTTCAGCTCAAAGTTATTTTCAGCGTTCGCCATGGCACTGTGAACCGTTTTATAGGCGAACTTGGCACCCTTTTGGGGCATAAACCGCAACACATTCAATGCTTGTTCGGCATCCATACCACGAACTTGATCGCATACCAACCGCAACTTTTGAGAAGAGATGGGCAGATGGCGCGTAATAGCGTGTACCTTCATACGATTTCTCCTCTCCCTTACTTTCTACGCTTCTTTTCTTCGATGATGTGACCCTTGAAGGTGCGTGTCGGTGCGAATTCGCCCAGCTTATGACCGACCATGTTTTCGCTGATGTAAATCGGCACATGGCGACGACCATCATGCACAGCAATGGTGTGTCCCACCATTTGAGGGAAGATGGTGCTGGCGCGGCTCCAGGTTCGGATGACGGTCTTCTTACCAGCATCATTCATCTTCTCAATTTTTTCCAAGAGTTTGGGGCTTATGAAGGGCCCCTTTTTGAGTGAACGTGACATTTGTTTAACTACCTATTCCAACTAACGTTTCTTGCCACGACGACGAACGATGAAACGGTCTGTCCGCTTGTTAGAGCGGGTTTTCTTCCCTAACGCCGGTTTACCCCATGGAGTCTTGGGAGCTTTCAAACCGATTGGAGTACGACCTTCACCACCACCGTGAGGATGTGAACCGGGATCCATTGCGGAACCACGCACAGACGGGCGCCAGCCCTTCCAGCGGTTGCGCCCTGCTTTACCGAGCTTCACGTTGCCATGATCGGTATTGCCTACTTGACCGATGGTCGCCATACACCGTTCATGCAGGTAGCGGACTTCGCCAGAGGGCATACGAACGAGGGCATATTTGCCTTCCTTCGCCACCAACTGGGCAGAAACCCCCGCTGAACGTGCCACTTGACCACCGTGACCGGGTTCCAACTCGACATTATGAATTTCTGTACCGAGCGGAATATCTTTAATTTCGAGCGCGTTGCCGGGGCGCAAGCGTGCCTTAGCGGAACCGTTGCCGATGACATCCCCCACCTTCACCCCAATCGGAGCGATGATGTAACGCTTTTCGCCGTCCTCATATTGCACCAAGGCGATGCGTGCGGTGCGGTTTGGATCATATTCGATTGCAATAATTTGTGCGGTGCAATCAAACTTATCGCGCTTGAAGTCAATCAAACGATAACGCCGTCTGTGACCACCACCACGATGCCGCACGGTGATGCGACCGGTGTTGTTGCGCCCACCTGATTTGCGGAGCGCAACCGTGAGCGAACGCTCGGGGCGGCTCTTGGTGATCTCCTCAAATGAGTGCCCGGTCATATCACGACGACCTGCTGATGTTGGCTTGTAAACTTTTACTGCCATGTTATTACGCCATCCTTACACATTGAAGAGCTTGATTTCGTCGCCATCGGCAAGTGTTACGATGGCTTTCTTCCATTCGCGGGTACGCATGTACCAATTACGACCACGGCGACCGCGCTTAGCAGGCATCACCATCGTGCGCACGTTGACCACCGTGACATCAAAAGCGAGTTCAACGGCATCCTTGATCTGGATTTTGTTGGCATTGGGTGCCACTTCAAACACATATTGATTGAGTTCGTCGCCCATCTCGGTTGCTTTTTCCGTGATGACCGGGCGACGCAATACGTCATAGGGGTGTAATTCTGCCACTTTAGCTCTCCTTCTTGCCCCAAATTCCATAGATCACGTCCAATGCAGAAAGGGGTATGATCACCTTTTCATGATTGAGCAGATCACGGATATTCAGATATTGTGCGTTCAAGACAGTGACTTCGGGCAAGTTACGAGCAGCGCGATAGACGTTGCTGCCCTTTTCAGAGCCGGGCAAAATCACTAAGGCATTTTCACTCCCTGCAACATTTTGCAAGACCTTTGCCACCGCGCGGGTTTTTGCCTCAACGCGGGTGAGGTCATCCACCAAAACGAGTTGGTTGTCACGCACGAGTGCGCTCAAGGCACTGCGGATGGCAGCACGACTCATCTTTTGGGGCATCTTTATGGTGTAGTCGCGTGGCTTGGGCGGGTGTGCTCTACCACCGCCGACGAAAATCGGTGCGCCACGATCACCATGGCGAGCGTTACCCGTCCCTTTTTGGCGGTACATCTTCTTGCCTGTGCGGCTCACTTCTCGACGGGTGAGTGCCGAATGTGACCCGCGCCGACGGTTTGCCGCTTGGCGAATATACGCTTGGTGCATCAACCCAACGTTAATGTTGGCAGAAAATATGTCGTCCGGCAGGTCAATCTGCTGAACAAGTTTACCGTTGACATCATATACAGACATTTGCATGGTAGCTTCTCCTTATCGTTTAGCCTTGACAGACGGTTTGATGAGGACAATGCCACCTTTACGACCGGGCACACTTCCACGAATCGCTAGGAGGTTGCGTTCAGCATCCACCACTTCGACACGTAGGTTCTGCACGGTGACACGCTCATCCCCCATATGACCACCCATGCGCTGACCGCGCAGGGTTTTACCAGGAGTCGCACGCATGCCCACCGCTCCGGGTGCGCGTTCGCGGTCAGACTGACCGTGTGTCTTGGGTTGGCGGTTGAAGTTGTGGCGTTTGATGGTACCGGCGAAACCGCGTCCTTTGCTCACCCCAACGACATCAACCATTTCACCTTTTTGGAAAACATCTGCCTTCACCACTGCGCCTTCTTCTAACTCTGCTGAGCCGTTCTTTACCCGAAACTCGCGCAGGTGGCGCAGCGCCGGCAGTCCGAACTTGTTCAAATGACCAAGTTGCCCTTTGGTTAGGCGGGTGGGTTTGATTGTTTCAAAGCCCAATTGTACCGCTGTATACCCATCACGATCCGCTGTGCGAACTTGGGTGACGTAGCACGGTCCAGCTTCGATGACTGTGACCGGAACCACTTGCCCTTGTTCGTCAAAAATCTGTGTCATTCCGACTTTTTTACCAATGATACCCTTCATTGGAACCTCCTTCGGCATGGGACATTTCGACTGCGTCCCGCGTTATCTTTGCTACTTCCGCATTGGCGGATAGTTTGTCCGCTTACGTACTGAATATTGCTTTTCCTGTGGTTGCCCGTGGGCTAAATTTTAATTTCGATGTCCACACCCGCCGGCAAGTTGAGGCGCATGAGGGTGTCGATGGTTTTGCTATCAGGATCAAGTACATCAATCAGACGTTTGTGTGTACGAATCTCAAAATGCTCTTGAGAATCCTTGTCAATGAACGGAGAACGACGAACCGTGAATCGTTCTACGCGAGTGGGCAACGGTACTGGACCGACTACCCGTGCGCCTGTGCGCTCAGCTGTTTCCACAATCCGCTTGGTAGATTCATCTAACACGCGGTGATCGTAGGCTTTCAGGCGGATGCGAATTTTGCTTTTCATTTTTCTTAAGTCTCCGATTTTTCTTTACGAAACCCTCTTCAGCACTTTTGGAAAATGATGCCGGGACACAAGCGCGTCACCGGCACCACTCCATGAGCTTATCGAGTTCCGTCTGGAAAGGTACTAGCGCAAGATTTCCGTGATGAACCCTGCACCTACCGTCATACCACCTTCACGAATAGCGAACTTGGAGCCTTTTTCAAGCGCCACACCGTTGATGAGTTCGACTGTGAAGTTGATGGTGTCGCCAGGCATCACCATTTCCACGTTTTCAGGAAGGGTGATGGTGCCGGTGACATCCATAGTACGAATGTAGAATTGTGGGCGATAGCCGCTGAAGAATGCCTTGTGACGCCCGCCTTCTTCCTTCTTGAGGATGTAGGCTTCTGCCTTGAACTTGCGATAAGGCTTGATGGAGTTGGGTTTTGCCAACACCATCCCGCGCTCAACATCTTCACGCTTGATGCCGCGCAACAGAATACCGGCGTTGTCGCCCGCTTCGGCGCGGTCAAGGGACTTGTGGAACATTTCAATGCCGGTAACGGTGGTCTTGAAAGTATCTTCGCGCAAGCCCACGATTTCGACTTCTTGGTTGAGCGTCAGCAGACCGCGTTCAACACGACCCGTTACCACGGTACCACGACCTTGAATGGTGAACACATCTTCAATTGCCATCATGAAGTCTTTGTCAGTTTCACGAACGGGGGTGGGAATATGTTCATCTACAGCTGCCATCAACGCATGGATGGGTGCGTATTCGGGGGCGTTGATGTCGGTGCTGTCAGAGTTGGTGACGGCAACAGCGGACCCACGAACAACAGGGGTATCGGTGAAGCCGTAAGATTCGAGCAATTCGCTCAATTCCAACTCAACCAATTCCAACAATTCTTCGTCGTCCATTTGGTCGATCTTGTTCAAGAAGATCACCAAAGCAGGTACATCTACTTGTTTCGCCAACAAAACGTGTTCACGGGTTTGTGGCATAGGACCATCAGGCGCACTGACTACGAGGATTGCACCGTCCATTTGTGCCGCACCGGTAATCATGTTCTTGATGTAGTCGCGGTGACCGGGGCAGTCTACGTGTGCGTAGTGGCGGTTCTTGGTTTCGTATTCAACGTGACGGATGGCGATGGTAATCCCACGAGCACGCTCTTCGGGAGCGTTGTCAATGTCTTCGTAGTTCATCTTTTGTGCCGCACCACCCAAGCTCAAAACTTTGGTGATGGCTGCGGTTAACGTCGTTTTGCCATGATCTACGTGACCGATGGTGCCGATATTAACATGTGGTTTGTTGCGTTCGAACTTACTCTTACCCATTTTTCGTTCAGTCCTCTTGTATATGATGAATGCTCAAGATGCAAAAACGCATCAGAACGAACTTACTTACAACGTTCTGTGGAACGTAAGATTATAGCCTACTGTCCACAGTCGTCTATACACTAAACCCTAGCGGCTACCCTTAATTACCTCATCAGCAATGCTGTTGGGTGCCACGGAGTATTTGTCGAATTCCATGGTGAAGCTACCACGCCCTTGCGTGATGTTGCGCAAGTTGGTGGCATAACCGAACATCTCACTCAGAGGCACGGTTGCGCTCACAACAGAACTACCATCGGTGCGACTGGTCATGCTTGCCACGATACCACGACGGGAGGAAAGATCACCCACGACCGTACCGGTATAGTCTTCTGGCATGACCACTTCTACGCGCATCACTGGCTCCAAGATGACGGGGTTAGCAGAGCGCACCGCGTCTTTGGCACACATGGACCCTACGGTACGGAATGCCTGTTCACTAGAGTCTACATCGTGATAGGCACCGTCCACCAAGCGCGCTTTAACATTCACCACTTGATAGCCAGCGATAATGCCGGATTCAAGTGCTTCTGCAATACCGCGACGGGTTGGCTCGATGTACTCACGGGGGATAGACCCACCCTTGATTTCATCCACCCATAAAAAGCCATCACGAATGAGGGTGAGGTCATCCTTCTCATCATCAATCGGAGAGAAGACCACCTTACAACGCGCGTATTGACCAGAACCACCGGTTTGCTTCTTGAACGTCGTATCCTGTTCAATCGACTTGGTGATGGTTTCTCGATAGGCAACACGGGGAGCGCCTACGGTCGCTTTCACGCCGAACTCGCGCTTCATACGATCTACCAAGATTTCAAGGTGCAACTCACCCATGCCCGCGATCTTGGTTTGTCCAAGCGCAGCATCAGAGATCACACGGAAAGTGGGGTCTTCTTCCGCCAATTTACGGAGTGCTTCACCCATCTTGTCTTGGTCAGCTTGACTGTCTGGCTCAATTGCCACTTCGATCACAGGTTCAGGGAAGGAGATGCTTTCGAGGAGGATGGGCTTTTCTGGCAAGCAGAGCGTATCCCCTGTGAAACTTTCCTTTGGACCCAAGATCGCGGCGATGTCGCCTGCGGGAACTTCATCAATATCTACACGGCGATCGGCGAAAATCCGCACGATACGACCGATGCGTTCGCGCTTCCCTTTGCTGGTGTTCAAGAGGGTGGTGCCGGTCTTGAGTACGCCACTGTAGACGCGGACGAACCCTAAACGCCCGACGAAGGGGTCGGTGATAATCTTGAAGACCAAGGCGGAAAGTGGTTCATCGTTGCTGGCTTCGCGCGTGATGGCGACGGATTCATCATCGGGGTCGGTCCCGCTAACGGGAGGGATGTCCAGCGGGGAGGGCAACAAGGCAACTACCCAGTCCAACAAGATTTGCACACCCTTGTTCTTGAGCGCAGAACCACACACCACCGGTTGAACCTTACCGGCGATGGTCGCGCTACGCAAAACAGGCATCAACTCCTCAACGGAGATTTCCTCTTCCATCAAGTAGCGTTCCATGAGCGCATCGTCATTTTCAACGATCCGTTCAACGGTTTGGGCACGTGCTTCTTGGGCAAGTTCTAGGTAGCTTTCAGGAATAGGACCGCGAACGATGTCCTTACCGAGGTCATCGTTATAGGTAATCAATTCCATCGTGAGCAGATCAATGATCCCGCCGAACTCATCCCCATCACCAAAAGGAAGTTGAAGCAAAACGGGCTTACCGTTCAAGCGATCAACCACCATTTGAACACAACGGTTAAAGTTTGCACCGGTGCGATCCATCTTGTTGATGAAGCACATACGCGGAACGCCGTATTCATTGGCTTGGCGCCATACGGTTTCGGATTGGGGTTCTACACCTGCCACCCCATCGAATACCACCACACCACCATCCAACACGCGCAAGGAACGTTGTACCTCGGCAGTGAAGTCGACGTGACCGGGCGTATCGATGATGTTGATTTGATGTCCCTTCCAAGATGCGCTTACAGCAGCAGCCGTAATGGTGATACCGCGTTCGCGTTCTTGCTCCATATAGTCGGTGGTGGCAGCACCATCATGCACTTCACCAATGCGGTGGGTCATCCCCGTATAATAGAGAATACGTTCGGTGGTTGTTGTTTTACCAGCATCAATGTGGGCAATGATGCCGATATTACGAACCTTATGGAGATCAAAAACTTCTTGTTTTTTTGCCATATTACCTCTGTCTGATGGACGATTAATTTACACTACGTGCGCCACCTAAATCCGAAGCGAGAGCACATCTTGTAACTAACGACTAAAGTGGGCGAAGGCGCGGTTCGCCTCTGCCATGCGATGGGTGTCGTCTTTCTTCTTGACCGCATTTCCCGTACCGTTGAACGCATCAATCAACTCATTGGCGAGTTTTTCTGACATTCCACGGCCAGAGCGCTTACGAGAGTGGTCGATGATCCAACGCATTCCCAATGTTACCGCACGGCGCGGCTCAACCTCAACGGGAACTTGATAAGTAGACCCACCCACACGACGCGCCTTCACCTCTACCGCAGGCGTAGCGTTACGAAGCGCTTGTTCAAATACATCCATCGGGTCTTGCTTGACGCGCTGTTCAATGATGTCAAATGCCGTGTACATAATGCGTTGAGCAGTGCTTTTCTTGCCGGCATACATCAAGCGGTTGATGAACATGGTGACGGGGACGCTGTTGTAGCGTGCGTCACCGGGTACATCACGCTTTGGCGGACGGTTTCTTCTGGACATTCGCGGTTTACCTCAACTTCAATTCTAAGACTTCTTGACCTTCGGACGCTTTGTGCCGTACTTGCTTCGACCCTGTGAACGGTTTTTTACCCCGTCCGTGTCAAGCGTCCCACGTACAATATGATAACGAACACCGGGTAGGTCTTTCACACGTCCACCGCGCACCAACACCACACTGTGTTCTTGTAAGCTATGACCTTCACCACCGATGTAGGCGGTCACTTCAATCCCGTTGGTCAACCGTACACGCGCCACCTTGCGTAATGCCGAATTTGGCTTCTTTGGGGTCATGGTCTTCACTTGGGTGCATACGCCACGCTTTTGTGGCGCACCCTTGCGACGACGGCTACGACGTTGCGAAAACGCATTGAAGGTGAACTGCAACGCAGGTGCAGTTGACTTCGATTTTTTAGACTTGCGCCCTGAACGCACAAGTTGGTTAATGGTTGGCATTTTAAAACTCCAGCTTTTTATTGTTGCCGTCTATTCTGAACCCACTGCATACATGCAAAAAGGCGACACAAAAAAATTGCGAACGCCTGATTATACCCTGCAAGCAGGATGACGAGCTACATCAC
>Ga0172376_10004821_pt1 | contig 15253 bp, 16 predicted proteins | sample Lak35m_FD_121114 | JGI IMG/M metagenome (GOLD analysis project Ga0172376, IMG submission 121114) | Freshwater microbial communities from Kabuno Bay, South-Kivu, Congo - kab_092012_35m | ecosystem: Environmental > Aquatic > Freshwater > Lake | place: Democratic Republic of the Congo: South-Kivu...
AGGGTCTTGATATTTAATTAAATATGAAAGGGAATCCAAACATCGTTGAATTTCAAAAGAAACAGTAGGTGGAAGAAAAGGCTGATCTGTCATTTCGAACTTTATACACCATACTCTTGGTCTTATTCAAGAGAATTGGAATGAAAAATAAATAAATAATTCAAATAGAAAAAAACAAGTAAACCGCTCTTAAATTTTAAGAAAGTGTTTGTTTTACTTCTGTAGAAAAAAAAGAAGAAAAGTAAGGTTTTTTTTCTAAAATCAAAACCCCATAAATCAGTGAAAAAGCATAAACCATGTCCCCTAAAACGGCATTTTTAAAAAACGGAATGCCAGCCACATAACAAGCATACAATCCCATCCACGTTTGAGGATAAAAAGACCCCATCCAAACCCCAAAATTAGAGATTAGAAAAAACAATAGGGATGAAGAAAATGTAACCCCCACTACCCGATACACTGTGATTCGCTTTAAAAATAAATGCCCTAAAAAGGCAACCAAAACATACGTGCCGTATTGAAAATAAAACCCCTTATAAAACCATGTGAATTCTGGAAAATATTGGGTATAAACAATGTTATTTAAGACTAAATCAGAAACCCACGTCGCTAAAATAGGAAGCCCAAAAGCCTGCCATTTTTTTTGAAAAAAACAAGAACCAAATAAAGTCATGGCAATCAGGGGGGAATAATTTGGAAGATGAGGAACCACCCTGGAAAGTGCCACCAAAAAAACAACTAATGAAACAACAAAAAAACGAGGCGTACGAAAGACATTAAACAATATATTTTTTTTCATAGTAAAACCAAAATTAATTAAAATTTGAATCCGAATCAAATGGAGCGGGAGACGAGGATCGAACTCGCGACATTCAGCTTGGAAGGCTGACGCTCTACCATCTGAGCTACTCCCGCATCAAACATTAAGAAAAAAGTTTATAACGCAATTCACGTGATTTTGTCAAAGAATTGAAAGCAAGAAACCAAAGCCAATACCATCAAGAATCACACCCATTTTGTTACCTATGTCCACTTAGGCTCTTAAAAAAAAAGCATACTTCAATAACACATCCTAAAAATCAATAAAGAAATGACAGCCTAAGATGATATAGTGGGTTTTCTTATGCAAAAAGAAAAAAAACGGGTCCTTTTAACAGGTGCCACAGGGTATATTGGAAAAAGACTGCTTCTGACTTTATTAGAACAAGGACATACCGTCATTTGTGCTGTCAGGGATAAACAGAGATTTCACCCACCAGATCACCATCAAAACCAATGCCATGTCATTGAAATAGATTTACTCAATTCAGAAACACTCAAAAACATCCCCAAAGACATCGATATCGCTTTTTATTTGGTTCATTCTATGTCTTTTAGTGCAAAATTCGACGAACTGGAATCCAAATGTGCCAAACAATTTAAAGACGCATTAGACAACACACAAGTGGAACAAGTCATTTATTTAAGCGGCATTGTGCATCAACAGCATTTGTCTCAACACTTAACCTCAAGAAAAGAAGTTGAAACCATTTTAAGCGAAGGAAAATATGCACTAACCACCCTAAGAGCAGGCATTATCATTGGGTCTGGAAGCGCTTCTTTTGAAATTATTAGGGACGTGGTCGAAAAATTACCCGTTATGATCACCCCAAAATGGGTCTACACCCAATGCCAGCCCATTGCCATTCGAGATGTGATTGCAAGCTTGTGTTTGTGCATGGGATTAGAATCTACTTATAACAAAAATTTCGATATCGGGGGACCTGATATTTTAAGCTATAAGGACATGTTATTGGGGTATGCCAAAGTGAGGGGGCTAAAACGATTGATTTTAACATTGCCCGTATTAACACCCAAACTTTCTGCCTATTGGCTATATTTGGTCACAGCTGTTTCTTTTAAATTGGCCAAAGCCTTGGTCAGTAGCATGACCATTGATATTGTCTGCAGGGATTCCACCTTATTAGACATCTTAGGCATTACCCCATTAAGCTATGAAAAATCACTTGAAAAAGCTTTTGAAAAAATTGGTCGGCATGAAATTGAATCCAGCTGGAAAGATGCCATCATTAGCTCAAAGTTCGAATTTAACATAAAGGAAACCGTACAAGTACCTACCTTTGGATGTTTTGTTGATGCTCAAAAAATTCAAATTAAAAACCGTGAAAAATGCATTGAAAAAATTTGGAGCATTGGCGGAAATAATGGGTGGTATTATGGAAATTTCCTATGGGAAATAAGAGGCGTACTGGACAAATTGGCAGGAGGTGTCGGATTAAGAAGGGGAAGAACAAACCCCACCACACTTTATCCAGGAGACAGCTTAGATTTATGGAGAGTACTTGATGCAAACAAAGAAGAAGGAAGGTTGTTGTTATTTGCAGAAATGAAACTACCAGGAGATGCCTGGCTGGAATTTAAAATAATAGGTCAGACCTTGTTTCAAACAGCCACCTTTAGGCCTCTGGGACTTTGGGGAAGAGTATATTGGATATTATTAAGCCCTTTTCATTATTTTATTTTTAACGGCCTGATTAAAGCCTTGGCCAAAACGGAGGATTAAACCATGTATCAATTACGCACATCTCAAGAAGTACCCGCAAGTAAAAAAAAAGTATGGGAATTTATATCCTCTCCCAAAAATTTAGCCAAAATCACACCTGCTTACATGTCCTTTAAAATTCATGAGCCCGTCCCAGAAACAATTTATCCAGGACTCATGATTCACTATACCGTAAAACCCATATTGGGCATCCCCTTACAATGGGTCACAGAAATTACCCATGTCAAAGAACAAGACTATTTCGTGGATGAGCAACGCATAGGCCCTTACAAAATGTGGCACCATGAACACCATTTAAAAGAAACACCCAATGGCATTGTAATGGAAGACATTGTTAGCTATACCCCTCCTTTCAAATTTCTAGGCCAATGGGCCAATCAGTTATTTATCAAAAAACAATTGGCCAGTATTTTTAATTACAGAAAAATTGCTCTGGAAAAAGAATTTGGTAGTCATGCCTAAAAAAAGAAAGTTAATTTAAAAGCATGGCACCCCTTTTAAATATTTTATTAAATTTAGATCAAGAGTTAGGACATTGGATTTCTTATTTTTCACATTGGATCTACGCCGTTCTTGCCATCATTATTTTTTCAGAAACAGGTCTTGTCTTTATGTTTTTTTTACCTGGAGATTCTTTGTTATTTATTGTAGGAAGCTTTTGCGGTGCAGGAAGATTGAATATCATGGTCTTGCTGATTCTTTTAAGTATTGCGGCGATTATAGGGGATTCTGTTAACTACATGTTGGGAAAATTTTTCGGTAAAAACTATTTATTAAAATTTTCTTTTATCAAAAAGACACACATTGAAAAAACCGAGTTGTTTTATAAAAAATACGGCGCTAAAACCATTGTGTTGTGTCGCTTTGTTCCCATCATTAGAACCCTGGCCCCATTTATGGCAGGCATCAGCAAAATGCCTTATCAAACATTTTTCTTTTACAATGTTTTAGGAGGCCTGATTTGGGTATTTAGTTTGGTATTATCCGGGTATTTTTTAGGTCAAATTTCATGGGTTAAAAATAACATTGGCCTGATTTGTCTAGGGATTATCGCCTTGTCTTTATTACCAATTTTTTGGGAATTGTTAAAAAAAAAGAGTAAAAAATAACCCCTAAAAATTTAAAGCAAAGAAGCTGACAAAATGGCTTTGGCGACATTAACTTGAGTGGCTTGCTCAATTCCTTGTAAGCCCGGTGAAGAATTCACTTCTATCACCAACGGCGTTTTTGATTCCAGTAAATCAACACCCGCAATGGACAATCCCAAGGTTTGGGCTGCCGAAATGGCCACTTCCTGTTGATAATCCGTCAAAGACACCGCTTCTACACTGGCACCCATATGCACATTACTTCTAAATTCATCTCCTGCCGCTGTACGTCTCATTGCAGCCACCACTTTTCCATTAATCACAAAGACACGAATATCCCTGCCTTTACTTTCTTTAATAAATTCTTGAACCAAAACGGGCTGCTTAAAATGGGTCAAGGTTTGAATAATGGATTCTGCTGATTTAATGGAGTCTGCAAACATCACCCCTTGTCCTTGGGTCCCTTCTAAAATTTTAATAATATAAGGAGGAGAAAGATGCGAAAGTGATGATTGAATATCCGCTTTTGACGCAATAAAAATGGTTTTAGGAATAGGAATATTCTGCCAAGACAATTGTTGCAAGGCCTTTAATTTGTCCCTGGATAGACCAATACTTTGAGCGGTGTTCATCACCTTAGATCCTTGAGATTCCAACTCAGATAAAACCATCATCCCTGTATACGTTAAAGACACCCCGATCCTGGGAATAATGACATCATAAAAAGGGAAAGGCTTAAATTGATAGTAAAGGCCGTGTCCTGCCTGTGAAAATTGAAGATGCACATGCCTTAAATCAATGACATCCAACGTTAAGCCCAAATGCTGGGCTTCTTCTAATAAACGCTTTGTGCTGTAAGAGTCTTTTTCTTTAGAAAGAACCGCAATTTTCATATAAACGCATCACATCCTTTTTTTTGGGTTTGAATAACACTAAAAATAAACCCGGGTCTACCACAAATTTTCCCTTAATGGCATCTCTTCCAATTAACAAACGAAAAGACATTTGATGTCTATTTGTAAGCGTAATATCAATCTCCCACTGCTCTTGATTGATCATCAAAGGCGTACGGATCACATATCGATTTTCGATAATACCCCCTGAATTTTTAATAGAACGGATATCATGTAGTTTGGCCTGACAAGAAATAAACAAGTCTTTTCTATGTATCAATGGGTTTACTTTAAATAAGACCTTATTTTCAACTTGTTGGATATCAATGGCATGAAGGGCTGTAGATTTCGCACCTGTGTCAATTTTGGCCTTAATGGCGGGAATCGTTAAGCTGGGTAACGAACACCACTCTCCCCAACCCATGACTTTTCTCGGCATCTCCTCTGCCATCATAAAACCCAATCTAGAAATTGTATTTTTAGAATATCAAGAGCATCCAAATGCATATACATATCAGAAAGAACCGTATAATGGCCTTCTTGATTGGTCCAAATATTGTTCACATACTCTACAATGCTTTTTCCCAAGGGCAAATCCAAGTGAGACTCTAAGCGAATGGCACTGGATAAACAGGAGTCTGAAAATTGTTTTTGACCAAAAGAAACCGAAGACACATAAGCCACAACCAACCTATTTCCTTTAATCACCAACGTGTGATTTTGAAACTCTCCATCTTGAATTTCATACCATTTTAATCGAATTTTATTGTCTGACTTTAAAATCAGATCTTGCAAGTACACCATATTTCGAATTTTATTTTGACCATTCAAAACCAACTGTATCGTCACCCCATTTTGGGCAGCTTCCTTTAAGGCACTGATTAATTTTGAATTAGAAATTTCATCCGTTACAAATGTAACTTCATCAGAATCCCCACAGTCTTGCAAAGACTTAATGACATGCTGATAATATTTGTTTTCTGTTAAAAATTGGGCCTGGTCCTTACCTTCATCTTGAATCATTGGGATATCAAAGTCTGGAATAGACACCCCCAAACCTTTTGCCAATTCATTTTCAGATTTTAAAATATCCGAAACAATACGTCCTTTCACCACTGCGGCGGTACGGCTAATTAAAGCTTCCGAATCTAAAAAATATCCTGAAGAAATTAAAGCGTATTGGTCAGTGACAAGAAGATGTCGATAAGAAAATTTAAAATGAAGCCATTTTAAAAGTGAACGAAACGTCACTTTGTCACCATCTGAAACAATAGGATTGGGGAAAAAGCCTTTTCCTTTTGTCCCAAAAACTGAAAAGAAACATCGGTAAAAGGCGGCATAAAACCGATTCGAATCTTTTAAAAAAGACACCTCATGCTGCGCCACTGTAATCCCCATTTTTTTAAGAAAAACCAAAGCAGGATTAACATTGGTACGATAAAAAGTACTTTTTAAATCAGTAAAAAGAAAAATTTGAATATTGGGATTATCACGCTTCTTTTTTGCCAATAACATCAATAGGTCTGAAGGGTTATTTAAATCTTCGTCTGAAAACTCTTTTTTATTCATCAACGGGATATAAGGAATATCTAACACAATAAGGTTTTGTGCCATTTCAATTAATTGATATGCTTTGTTGTATACCATATTGTTGTAAACAAATTGATGATTTTTGATATAACCCACATCTTGAATGAATTCAAATTCTGATCCATTGTAGGCATCCGTTTCTGTTAGAAAAAAGGAAGGGACAGGTCTAAAAAAACCATAGACAAGAACCCCCAAAAAAACAAATAAAGTGAGTAAAAGAATATAGGAAAATTTTATGAATTTGAGTAAATTTTTCATTCATTTCACTATACACAACACACAAATAGAACAAAAGATAGCAAAATCATCCGGTCAAAAAATCTGCCCGTGTAATTAAAAAAATACTGGGGAAAATCCTTACTCTTTTAAAAAATCCTGAATGGCATTCAAACAAGCTTGGGGCTGATCAATAAAAATCCAATGACCCGCGTTTAAAATAAATTTTGAAAAAAGAACTTTAAAAAAAGGGTGAATGTCGAAAAAAGCGGTTTCTTCATAATATTCAGAATGTTGGCCAAACAAAAACAAAGTGGGAACATTCGTTTTTTTCAAAGGAACGGGAGACTGAATGGCCGTATAACCTTGCCATAACCCAGAAACATTGGATTTAAAGGAAAAACCTTGAGGACTTCGCTCTATATTTTTAAGCAAAAAAGCAATAAGCCGAGAGTCTGTAAGAAACTGAGATAAATAAGCCGCAATCTCCTCCCTTGATAAAATCTGATCTAAAGGCAGGGAAAGCAACGCTTTAAAAATTTTAGAATGAGAATTTTCATGATGCGAAAAATCATAGAAAATAGGCAAAATATCCAAAACAATTAACCGATGTAATAAGTCTGGATAATGGTACAAAAAAGACAAGGCCACTTTCCCCCCCATTGAATGCCCGACCAAGGTCATTTTTTGGGTAGAAAGAAACCCCATTAATTCCTTTAGATCTTGGGCCATACTGTCATAAGAGAAATGGGATGCATGAAAAGATTGTCCATGATTACAAAGATCAGGAAGAATGACAAAGTAATGAGATGAAAAAATATTGGCAAAACTTCTAAAATTGTCACCAGACCCCAAAAGCCCATGTAAAAAAACAAGTGGAGGATGAGAAGGGTCACCAAAAGAACGAAAAAATAAGGGTTGCATAATCAAAGACGTAGTTTATATTACCGAATATGATACATGCAATTATCTTGGCAGGCGGATCTGGAACCCGATTTTGGCCTGTATCCAAAAGAAAAAAACCAAAACCGTTTATTCAATTACTTAAAGACCCCTTGCTCACCCAAACCATTAAACGAATTAAAGGTATCAAAGCCGTTCCTTGGATTGTTGCCAATGTGACCCATAAAAAATGGGTCATGAACCTGAAAGAAGACATTCCTCATTCACATTTGTTGTTTGAACCTGAAGCAAAAGACACCATGTCAGCCCTGATTTGGGCAACACTGTCTGTCTTGAAAGAAGATCCTGAGGCCACATTGCTTGTTTTACCTGCAGACCAACTGATATCCCCTTTATCTGAATTTAAAAAAACATTAAAAAACGCATTACCCTTGTCAGAATCCGCCATTGTCACCATCGGGATAAGACCTGAATATGCCAATACTGGATATGGCTACATTCATACAAAAAACCAAGATGTCATGGCATTCAAGGAAAAACCAAACGAAACCACAGCAAAAACATATGTCAAAAACCCTGAGTATTATTGGAATTCTGGTATCTTGCTTGCAAAGGGGACATATTTATTGTCTTTGATCGAAAAAACAACACCAGACATGTTAAAAATCATCCGACAATGGATGACATCAAAAAACAAAGAGCTGTTTGAAACCCTTCCAAAAATTTCTTTTGATTATGCCTTACTTGAAAAAAACATCCCTCATTTAAAATGTGTCCCTGCTAAATTTAAATGGGAAGACCTGGGGTCTTTTAGGTCTTTAATTCCTCATTTAAAAAAAGATGCTGACAACAACGCATCACAATCTCCTCTTGTTACCATCAATAGTAAGAACAACTTGATTTATGGCAACAAAAAATTGATCGCTTTAATTGATATTGAAAATTTAACCGTCATTCAAACAGACGATATATTACTTATTTTACCCACAGACTCTGACCAAAAAATCAAAGCATTACAAACAAAATTAGGAAAAACTTATCAATAATTTCACCTTATTTATTCAATCTAATTCCCCTGGGGAGTTAAGCGCTTGGGTCACACCCATTGTATGGCGATTAAAAACCTTGGCCCCTGACATTCAATTGGTTTTACTTTTAACCCCCTGCCCTTATAGAACAGGCCATGAAATAGACTATGCCAAAAGCTTGGGCATTGAAACCATTTTAAATCCAAAAGAAACCCTCAAGGCTTTATTTTTTAAAAAATTTCCTCAAAAAAAGGGGGCCGTTTTGGCTTTAGGGGGAGATCCTTGGTACGCAAGATTATGGGGATTAAAATATAAAATACCCGCTTATCTTTACACAGAAGATTCGACCGTGTCTTCTTTGCTTTTCAAGCGTGTTTTTTATAAAGACAAAGATGGGGATTTAATGGCCCATTACGTCCAAATGGCAAAAGAAAGAAAACCATATCCTAAGCAGCAAGATTATTGTTTATGGCTTTGTGGATCAAGGCCTCAACACGCTGAGCCTATTTTAAAATTATTTATTGAAGCCATTTTAATCATTCAAAAGAAAAGGCCCCACTTTAACCCTATACTGCCCTGCTCTCCGTTTTTAAATGACACCGTTAAACAAAAACTAAAAGAAATTCAAGATCCTGGTATTACCGTGGTCCCACAACAAGCCATTTATTTGATGCCAGAAGCCAAATTAATGGTGTCTTTACCAGGAACCAATACAGCTGAAGCGGCTTACATGGGTTTACCCACACTCATGGTATTGCCTTTAAATGAACCTGAATTGTTAATTTTTCATGGGATATTAGGTATGATCAGTCAAATTCCTATATTAGGTCGTATTTTCAAAAAAATACTCATCCATCACTTAAGCAATCATCCCCCTTTATTGGCCTTGCCCAATAAGATGGAAAAAAAAGAAATTATTCCTGAAATTGTGAAAAAAATAAGCCCCGAAGAATTGGCTTTAGAAGTATTGTCTTTATATGAAAATGAAGAAAAATTACAAACCATTAAAAATGATTTACACGTATTTTCAAAGCATTTTAAAAAAGAAGACACGCTTGTTGACACCCTCATTCACAGCATTTTATCTGAAAAAAATCTTTGAAACCCTTATCAATCAAAACAGTCATGTGACCATCATTTCGAACAAAATTATTTTCATTTTTAAAAAATGGCATCAAAATTTTTTCATTTTTACTGTAAAAATTCATTAAATTGATTCTTAAAATACAGGTTATTTAAAAAAAATGATTACAGCTTGAAATCAATAAAAAAACCGTCAAAAAATACTTTTGTAAAATAAAAAAATTAAAAACAAAGCATTAAAAATTAATTCCTCATTTTAGACCGAGTTTGATATACTCCCAAAAATTACTGTCAAAACATTAAAACTCATCAAAAAATATCATTTTTACCAGATTAAAGGAGAATGAGTTGTTTAAAAAAATACTAATTGCAAATAGAGGCGAAATCGCACTTCGAATTATACGCGCTTGTAAAGAATTAAATATCAGGTCTGTGATTGTCTATTCCGAAGCTGATAAAAACAGTTTGCCAGTTAAATTAGCAGATGAAGCCATTTGTATTGGACCTGCCCCCGCGAAAAAAAGTTATTTGAATATTCCCGCCATTATTGCAGCAGCAGAAATTTCAGGATCTGAAGCCATTCATCCTGGGTATGGGTTTTTATCAGAAAACGGTTATTTTAGCGAAATTTGTAAAGCCAATAACATTGTATTTATTGGATCCACGCCTGAAAACATTCAATTAATGGGCCATAAAAGCCAAGCCAAAGACACCATGAAAAAATTTAACGTCCCAACAGTACCAGGATCGGATGGGCTGGTGACCTCAGAATCACAACTAAAAGAATTGGCAGAGAAAATTGGCTACCCTATTTTAATTAAAGCGGCTGCAGGTGGGGGAGGTAGAGGCATGAGGGTGGTTCATGAAGAAAAAGAACTGATTAAGGCATATCATACAGCCATCAATGAAGCCCTCACTGGATTTAATAATGGCGATGTTTATGTCGAAAAATTTATTGAAGACCCTAGACATATCGAAATTCAATTGCTGGCAGATGGAAATGGCAATGCCGTGTATTTGGGAGAAAGAGACTGCTCTATTCAAAGACGTCATCAAAAATTAATTGAGGAATCGCCCTCCCCTATTTTAACGGAAGAATTAAGAAAAAAAATGGGAGAAGCAGCTGTAAGAGCTGCCAAAGGGATAAAGTTTTTAGGGGCAGGAACCATAGAGTTTTTAGTAGACAAACATTTAAATTTTTACTTTATGGAAATGAACACACGCATTCAAGTGGAACATCCGGTCACAGAATTGGTCACAGGCATAGATTTGGTCAAAGAACAAATTAAAATTGCATATCACCACACATTAAATTTTTCTCAATCTGATATCACCATGAACGGACATGCCATGGAGTTTAGAATTAATGCCGAAGATTATTCGAAAAATTTTGCACCTTGTCCTGGAAAAATCTCATTGTTTTTACCCCCTGGCGGCATGGGCGTCAGAATTGACAGCTATATTTACCCAGGATTTGTGGTGCCTTCTTGTTATGATTCTTTGCTTGGAAAAGTGATTGTGTGGGGAAGCAACAGGGCTGAAACATTAAATCGTGCAAAAAGAGCGCTTTCTGAATTTATTATCGATGGGGTTGCCACCACCATTCCTTTTCATGAAAAAGTAATCGACCATCCTGTATTTCAATCTGGAAAATTTAACACCCATTTTGTCGAAGAATACATATTAACTGAGCAACATGGGAAAACGTAACACCTCAAGAAAATTGGCCATGCAAGTTTTATTTCAAACTGAATTTCAAAATTCTCCTGCATTAGACACCATCAATCATTATTTAAATAGACAGTCTCAGTTTGATGAGACCAAAACATGGACATTGTCTTTAATTGAAGGTGTTTTAGAACACAAAACCAGTTTGGATGAGTTAATTAAAAAGTATGCCGTTGATTGGGAAATTAACCGAATGAATGGGGTGGATAGAAATTTGTTAAGATTGGCTTTTTATGAAATGAAATATTTAAATACCCCTATTGCTGTTATCTTAAATGAAGTAATTGAGCTGGCAAAAAAATATTCCACAGATGATTCTCCTAAATTTATCAATGGCATTTTAGGCAATTTTGTAAAAAAAGAATGTTTACCGGAATAATTGAATATACAGGAAAATTACTATCTTCAAAAAGCTTAGGAGAAGGCCTAGAAATGCGTATTCGCTCTGAAGCCTTTGGAGAAGATATTCAAATAGGTGAAAGCATTTCCATTAATGGGGCGTGTACCACTGTTTGCAGCCATCAAAATCAAGAAATTACCATACAAATTTTAAAAGAAACCTTAGAAAAAACCACCTTTTCCACATTATCAAATGAAAATATTTTAAATATTGAACGAAGTTTAACCTTAGAAAAACGGCTAGGGGGACATTACCTGACTGGGCATATCGATTGCACCGGAAAAATCGTAGACATAAAAACACAGGACATGTGGCAAGTAATCACTATTGAATACCCCAAGGAATTCGCCTGCCTACTGGTCATGAAAGGGTCTATTGCCATAGATGGCATCAGTTTAACGGTTAGCCAACTGACAAATACCACATTCGGCATTCACCTTATCCCCCACACATTGTCTCATACCAATCTATCCACATTAAGTATAGGAAGCCTTGTCAATTTAGAGTTTGACTTAATCGGAAAGTATATACAGCGTTATCAGGAGGGTTTAAATCATGGAAAATAAAAATGAAGCCTTTTTTAGCAGCATTGAAGAAGCCTTGATAGAAATTAACAATGGAAAAATGATTATTGTTGTAGATGATGAAGACAGAGAAAATGAAGGAGACCTGGTGATGGCAGCACAGTTTGTAACACCAGACAGCATTAACTTCATGATTACGCATGCCAAAGGGTTGGTTTGCGCCCCAATGTGTGAGTCTATTTTAGACAAGCTGGACTTAAAAGACATGGTTAAAAAAAACAAAGACAGCTTTAAAACCGCGTTTACCGTTTCTGTAGATGCCTCAAAAAGCCATGGCATCACCACAGGCATTTCGGCATTTGAACGTGCAAAAACCATACAATTATTAATTAATCCAGACAGTACAAGCAAAGATTTTTCAGCACCTGGCCATGTTTTTCCTTTAAGAGCGAAAAAAATGGGGGTGTTACACCGTGCGGGTCACACAGAAGCCGCTGTCGATTTGGCTAAATTATGTGGTTTATTACCTGCCGGTGTTATTTGTGAAATCATCAAGGAAAATGGGCAAATGGCAAGAATTCCGGAATTAAGTGTTTTCGCCAAAAAACATGATTTAAAAATGATTACCATTAAAGACCTCATTCATTACCGCATCAAAAAACAATCTTTTATTGAAAAAGGTGAAACGGCAAAGCTACCTACCCCTTTTGGTCATTTTTTAATGACCACTTATAAAGACATTATTAACAAAAAGACACACATGGCGGTCACTTTAGGAGACATCAAAAAACAAAAAAGTGTCTTGGTTCGAGTTCATTCTGAATGCTTAACAGGAGATGTTTTTGGGTCTTTAAGGTGTGATTGCGGACCGCAACTTCATCATGCTTTAAAAGCGATTGCCAAACATGGGTCCGGGGTATTGCTTTACATGAGACAAGAAGGCAGAGGCATCGGGCTTGCCAATAAAATTAAAGCATACAAATTACAAGAAGAAGGAGCCGATACAGTGGATGCCAATATCAAATTGGGCTTTCCCCCAGATTTAAGGAATTACGGTGTGGGCGCACAAATTTTATTGGATTTAGGCGTTAAACATTTGGATTTATTAACCAATAATCCCAAAAAAGTGGTAGGTCTTGAAGGCTACGGGCTAACCATTAACAAACGGGTTCCTATAGAAATTGATTCCAATCCTTTTAACGACATGTATTTAACTACCAAAGTAAAAAAAATGGGCCACATGTTAAAAAAGAAAAAATGAAAAGAGAAACAAAAAAAGAAATTCCCTCTGCAAAAGACCATTCTTTTGCCGTCATCACAGCAACATTTCATGAAGACATCACAAAAAAACTACATCTTGCCGCTATCAATTGCTTAAAAAGTGCAAATGCAACATCTGTTATTGAATATTTTGTACCGGGTGCATTTGAACTGCCACTGGCCTCACAATGGGTAGGTCAAACACATGCCGTAGATGCCATTATTGCATTGGGCTGCGTCATTCAAGGAGAGACCCCCCATTTTGATTATGTGTGTGCAGAATCAGCGAAAGGACTTTGCCAAGTAGGTCTTAGCATAAATAAGCCTGTTATTTTTGGTGTGTTAACAACCCATAATATAGAACAAGCCTTGGCCAGGTGTGATGAAAACACTGAAAACAAAGGGCTTGAAGCTGCCATTACGGCCATTGAAATGGTCCTTTTACAAAAAAAAATTAAAAAATTAGCTTAAAAATGAAACCAGGGAGATTTGTCATGAAGTGTCTATTACCATTATTAGGGCTTATTTTAATCCTCAACACTGCCATTGAGGCCAAAAAAAAGACAAAAAATACAGATATGAAAAAGGCTTCTAAATTGATTCAGCTCAGTCACACCCCCCCTTCTGGAAATATTTTTATTGAAGAAATCCCTAATGCCACACAAGAAGCATTGGCCCCAAAAAACTTAACAGTAACCAAAAAATACTTAAATGACTCTGTGAACCAAAATACCTATATGAATTCATTAATTGTAATGCCTTCAACAGGGCTTTCCAGTATGTCTTACAGAGGATTGGGAAGCGCTTACACAAGATTGATTTGGAACGGGGTCAATAGCATCGACAGCATGTCTCCCAATGGAATGGCCTATTTAAACTTTGTCCCTTCTTTATTACAGCATGAAATCATAAAAAAAAGTCCTTCTTTGCTTTACTTGGATAGCCTGGCACCTATTGAATTAAATACAAAAATGAAAACTTCTTTTTTTAAAGTAAAATTGGCCGACCAGTATAGTGAATTATTCGCAAATGTTTACACAAAAATATGTGACACAGAGATTCAATTCAGTGTTGCCGATGGTCATGACCATCGGTTTTCATCTTACAAAGGGGGTAAAGAAGCAGACAAAAAAACCTTAAGGCATTACGACCTAAACGTAGAATACCCCATTCAAAACAACCAATTGTCTTTTGGTTACAGCAGCCAGTTGTTAAATTTAGACTTGGATGACAGCACAAAAGACACCTCCGGATATCAACTGTTAGGGCACCAGCAATCTTTTCAATTTTCTGATCAAATCACCCATGATGAACAAGGATTTTCAAAACTATCTTATTCATTTCAAGAGTTATCCAGACATTACGACAGAACAAGCAGTCAAGAATTGAGTGATGCTGGAAATTACTACGGTAAAAACGACATGTTTTGTTATGACTACGAACGGTATGTAATCCCCAATTGTTTATTAAAAAGCGGGGTTTATTACACCGTTGAATCCGGGAGGTATATAGACCCCTATAGTGAACTTTCAACCCATACACAAGGCATCATGCATTATGGATTAGGCATAGAATATGAAAATGGAAATCAAAAAAACATTATTTTAGGTAAACTACAAAATTTAAACCAACGAACATTTGGAAGCTACAGATTAGAAACCACTAGGTCCTTTTTTGACGTCAATGGGAATCAGTTTAAAGTGATTGGGGCCTACACCGGTGGAGCCAGAATTCCCTCCTTATATGAACGATACACAACATTTGATGATTATTTAAAACAAAACTTCATGAATACCACTTTAAAAGAGGAATTGTCCTCTACATTTGAATTTACAGTGGCCCAACTATGGAAAACCATGAGCATTGAAACCACATTTTTTCATACCCAAATTACAGATAAAGTGGTTTATGCAAACAACCAATATGAAAACAGCAAAGGCTTATTTAAAGCATTTGGCATTGAACAAGAGAGTAAAT
>Ga0172376_10004822_pt1 | contig 15252 bp, 13 predicted proteins | sample Lak35m_FD_121114 | JGI IMG/M metagenome (GOLD analysis project Ga0172376, IMG submission 121114) | Freshwater microbial communities from Kabuno Bay, South-Kivu, Congo - kab_092012_35m | ecosystem: Environmental > Aquatic > Freshwater > Lake | place: Democratic Republic of the Congo: South-Kivu...
AAATAATTAACGTTCTTGATCAATTAAAAAAAAATTGCTCAACACTATAATTCCTCGTAATCATCAAATTTAGTACTGTCGTTTTCTTTTTTTGTTTGAAAAGAAGTGTTAGTCGTAAATAGAGGTTTTCCCGAAATCAAGTAAAAGAAACCATTTAAAATTTTGTTGAACAAGCTCAATAAGATAAAAAAACCGATGATCTTAAATACAAAACCAATTATTGGAGTTTTTTCAATTCCCAAAATTGAATCGTAAAACCAATTACTGATTGGATTGTACGCAAAATTTGGATAAAAAGAGAAAAAAGTAAACATTCCTAATGCAAATACAATTGATGCAATTTCAGCATATAAATTGAAAACAGGTTGTAAAATCTTTAAGGAATCACCAAAACCTTGAAAGAATAAGCCTCTTTTTTGAGTATTCTGAAGTTTTCCAATAAAATAAAGAATCAAAATGAATGCACTAAAAACTAACTGGAATGGTAAAATTTTAGATGACTCATTGTGATCTAAACAAAATAAAAATGTTACGTCTGCAAGAAAAAAATACTGAACAAATTTAAATGAATATTCTTCGATAATATTTTTATCAATTCTATTTGGGCGAATAAATCGAAATACTAATCGAACTAAAATCCATAAAAAACCAAACACAGAAAAAATTATTCCTAACCGAAACGCAAAATCAATCAAATTCATACCGCTATTAAATAAAAATTAAAACTACAAAAAAACATTACACAAGAGTTTTGAATAAATTAATATCTTTGAAAACTTTGTAATTTATCCAACAAAAAATATGAGAAAATTAATTGTAAGCATTTTTGTATGCTGTTACTCTCTTCTATCTATTGCAGAAGAAGGAATGCTAATCCCTTCATTGATCGCTGCTTTTGAATCCGATATGAAAGCAAAGGGAATGAAACTTACTGCTGAACAAATATACAGTATCAACCACTCCAGTTTAAAAGATGCAGTTATCCATTTTGGAGGGGGATGTACTGCGGAAATAATTTCCAAAAAAGGGCTTATTTTAACAAATCATCATTGCGGTTATTATAACATCCAACAACATTCTTCTGTTGAGAAAGATTATTTAAAAAATGGATTTTGGGCAAAAAATCTAGAAGAAGAACTTCCAAACACCGGCTTAACAGCTTCTCGTGTTGTTCAGATCGAAGATGTTACGAAAGAAGTCTTATTTGGAACCTCTGAATTAAAATCAAAAGAGGAAAAAATGAAAAGAATTCAACTTAATGTTCAACAACTCATTAAAGATAAAAGTACAAACTCTAAGTTCACATTCAATATTCAAGAATTTGATTATGGTAATAGTTATTATTGTCTAACTACCGAAGTTTTTCAAGACGTTCGTTTAGTTGGCACTCCACCAAACTCAATCGGTAAATTCGGAGGAGATACTGACAATTGGGTATGGCCAAGACATACCGGTGATTTCTCTATCTTTCGTATTTACGCTGGACCAGACAATAAACCAGCTGCTTATTCAAAAAACAATGTGCCCTATGAACCTTTACTTTCGTTAACAATCGATGCAGGGACAAAGAAAAGAGGAGATTTCACAATGGTTTACGGTTATCCAGGAACTACAGAACAACATTTGGTGTCCAATCAATTAAATCACATCGTTCAAAGAGAACGTCCTGCAAGAATTAAAATGAGAGCTTGTGTGCTTAGCGTAATTGATGAAGAAATGAGGGCAAGCGATAAAATAAGAATTAAATATGCAGCCAAACAAGCTTCAATCGCGAACTCCTATAAAAAATGGATTGGACAAGTTCAAGGATTGAAAGAAATTAAAGCAATTCAACAAAAAAGAGAACTTGAAAATGCATATACAGAAAAATCAAACACCAAGGACGATTGGAAAGTAAAATACGGCAATGTAATTGAAGATATGAATTTACTGTCAGATGTAAACAAAGAGTTTGACTTTGTAGGGGCAATGTACAATGAATATTTATCTATCGGACCAGAAATATTTAAGTTGGTGAGAACTATCGATGATTTAAGCAAAAATTATGAAAAATTCGAAAAATCAGGTGAATTAAAAGAAAAAATAAAAAATTATAAAACAGCACTAGAAAAAATATATAAAGATTATGATGTAGAAGTCGATCGTAAAATATTTAATCAAATTCATTCAGAATTCACGAAACAAGTCGCAACGAAATACCTGACCGAAGATATTTTAAAAAATGATGTTGAAAAATGGAGTTCTGAAATTTATGAAAGTTCAATTTTCATCAATAAATCTGAATTAATTGAACTATTTAAAGAGCTCGATCAAAAAACACTAAAAAAGCTAAAGAAAGATCCCGCATACCTCCTCTATTCACAATTGACCACAAAATACAGAACTGACATCCTGCCAAAGATAATTGCATATTACGAATCAATGGATGAATTATTAAAAGTATACGTAGAAGGGAAATTAGAAATGTTTCCTGAAGAAAAACATTGGCCTGACGCAAATGGTACCCTTCGAATTACGTATGGAAAAATTGAAGGATCGTCTCCAAAAGACGGACTTACCTATGGAGAGTACACCACAATAGATGGTATAATTGAAAAATACAAAACTGGTAACCCAGACTTCGAATTACAAACTCGAATGATAGAATTGTATAACAATAAAGATTATGGGTCTTACGCTCAAGACAATGAGTTATGGGTGTGTTTTTCCGCATCTAATCATACAACAGGAGGTAACTCAGGTTCACCTGTATTGAATGAGAATGGTGAATTGATCGGAATCAACTTTGATAGAACGTGGGAAAGCACAATGAGTGATTACAAATTTGATGGAAATAGATGTAGAAATGTAGTTTGCGATATCCGCTACGTTCTTTGGGTTATTGATAAATATGCAGGTGCTCAAAATATTATAAATGAACTAAATATAGTTAGATAAACAAAAAAGCTCCTTTAAAAGAGCTTTTTTGTTTATCGTCAGAGCAATTAATAATAATTACTATACAAATTCAGAATAATAGTCAAAACTATTACTATTCTGGAAGAACATTCATTTTTTCAGCAAAGTGATAGCAGTAATCTCTTAGGTCTTCACAAATTAACGTTTCCCCAGTAGCTTTTTCGAAACTATCAGCCATTGTTAATAATGTTTGATGAAAAAACTGTTTCATTTCTTCCACAGACATTTCAGTTGTCCATAAATCAATTTTTAAGGTTTGATTTTCTTTTGGATCCCAAACAGAAAATAGTAATGCTTTTGTCTCTTGAACATTGACACCACCATCTGTTGCGCTCCAATTCATTTTTACGGGAACTTGATTCTCATTTAATCCAACTTGAACTTCAATCTTTGACGTTTTCACTATTTCGTTTATCATTAATCTTCACAATTATAGGTTTGTAATATAGAATTATAAGGCGTATTTACTAAATCTTTTAACGACGTATTTTCATGTTCTTCCATGTAATCATGTACCATCTTCCAACCAATATACTGGCCTAATCTATCAGGACTTTTTTCAGGGAGACCAATTGTAAAAGGACCTTCATTAATTAAAAAAGAGATGTCTCGATCATTTTTTGAAAAAAGTAATTGTTCATTGACTAAATACTTCCAAATTAAACGCTCGTTTTTTTCAGCCCAATTAAACTTTTCTTTTGAATAACGTAATAAATAATTTTGGTCATCTTCAGGCAGGCATCTCTCAACTAGATAAATGATTTTACCCCATCTAATCATGTTTTCAACAACAGAAGTAGAATTATCAGGGATATAATTAGAAATTATCCAAGCGCTAAGTGCATCTCTTTTTAAATATTCTAAACGCATAGAATTTTTTAACCATTGAAAGAATTCTTGTGTTGGTAATTTTTTAACACTTGGGGAATTAGGCCCCAAATAACATTCGATTCCAATACCTAACTCTTTTTTACCACAAAAAATATTAGCATGATACAACGAATTATAATAAATAATCGATTTAGGGACAACAATTTGCGGGAAATAATAACGTAAATACTTAAACGAAATGATTAATTCTTCGTGTATTTGATCAATCTGTGGGTATACAGTTGTTACTAATTCTCGATTTAATTGCTTAATGTAAGGATCGTTTTTAAATAACTGAAGTCTATTGAATGTTCCTGAATTTCTTACTGAACCAATTGACAGACATGAATTAAATTGAAAATCTAGAACTTCTTTAGAACCTATTTCTAAATTAACAAGTTTAACAGAATCGGATGTAGATTCAAACTCTAATTGATCTAAATTGACTTTTGAAATCTTTAGAGATATCGATGATAAATCCGTTTGCTGTGAGCAACCAAATAATAGATATAAAAATAAAAAATAGAATAAATAATTCACCTTAAATTTAAAATTTAGGATAAAATTAATAATATAATCACGATTAAAATTAAATTTGTAGCATATATCTTAAAATATGAAAAAATACGTAATCATTACAGGAAAAGTGCTTGCTGCTTTAATCTTTTCAACAACTATTTATGCCCAAAACAATACATCAACTGCATCAAAATATAAAATGGGAGTTATTGTTGGTACAGGATTAAACATTGGAAAAGTAGACAACACCTCTGCAATGCAAAATAATGGCGTTGGTACAAATTTATCAATAGGGATGGTAGTTCAAAAATCAATCAATCAAAATTTAAGTTTTAATACAGGTATTGAATTTGATTTTGATAGATTTAACTATAAAACTTCAGAGAATAACAATTTGTATTACAAATATTTAGAAAAAGAATCAAAAATACTTAGTAAAGAAGAAACAAAAGAACCTGGATTAGTTGGTGTAAAAAATTTCAAATTAGAAGACAGAAATATTAAAGCTACCTACTTAACCATACCAATGCTATTGACAGGAAAAACAAACTTAATTGGAAAAAACACCTATTTTTCAAGAATAGGTTTACGTCATAGTTTCCTATTAAAACAAGAATGCAATGACAATGGAAGAATTGATAATTCCAATGAGAAAAATGCACTTGAAGGACTTACATCACAAAATGAACTTAGTATTTATAAATTAAATTTAGGAATTAGCATCGGAACTGAATGGAACGTTTTCGACAATTCCTATTTAGTATTTGAAATGGGATATTATGCTGGACTAATGAATATCCATCAAAACGAAAGTATAATTGGTGATGACAAACAAAAAGATATGAGTTTATTTAACGATTTGAATTCACCAAAATATACCACTGTTAAAGGTACTCAAAATCAATTATTACTTAAAGTTACATTTTTATTCTAAATGCAGGAAGAGATTATAGTAAATCATATAGTTAATTGGCTGATTGATTACAGTAATAAATCAAGAACTAATGGATTTATCGTTGGGATCTCCGGTGGAATAGATTCTGCACTTACATCCAAACTATGTGCTTTAACTGGTAAACCTACGCATGTTATAGAACTTCCTTTAAGACAAAAAAATGAAGAATTATTACGTTCTGAAAATCATATTCAATCATTGAAAAATGAATATGAAAACGTAACATCATCAAGAATTGAACTTACAAAATTATTTGAACAATTTGAAAAAACAATGCCTTCCAATGTTTCGGAAAACCTATTAGCAATGGCGAATAGTAGATCTAGACTAAGGATGACAACAATTTATGCAATCGCTCAAAATGAAAACAAATTAGTTGCTGGAACAGGTAATAAAATAGAAGATTTTGGAGTTGGATTCTTTACAAAATATGGTGATGGAGGTGTAGATATCAGCCCAATTGCAGATCTAACCAAAACACAAGTAAGACAATTATCTAAATATTTAAACATAAACTCTGAAATCCTTCATGCAGCACCAACGGACGGCTTATGGGATGAAGAAAGAAATGATGAAAATCAACTTGGGGCTTCTTATGAAGAATTAGAATGGGCGATGGAAAATTATCTAAAAAAAGATATTACTTCTTTATCAGAAAGACAAAAGGTAGTGATAAATATTTATAAAAAATTTAACACCCAGAATAAACATAAGATGTTACCAATACCGGTCTGTATTCTTCCAAAAATTGATTAATCTACTTCTGGAGCCAAACGAAGCACAATACCATCAATAGCATCACAAATTTGAATCTGACAGCCTAAACGAGAATTTTGTTTGACATAAAATGCTTGATCAAGCATATCTAATTCTGCATCACTCTGTTCAGGCAAAACTGTTTCAGACTCTAAATAGCATTGACAAGTAGCACACATTGCCATACCTCCACACTCACCCTTAACTGGTAATTCGTAGGATTTACACAATTCCATGACGTTCATATTCATGTCTGTAGGAGCGACTAATTCATGAGAAACATTTTCTCTATCAATAATTGTAACTGTAATATCTTGTGCCATAAAAAAAGACTGTGTACAAATATACACAGTCTTCTTTAAAAAAGATTAAAAATAAAGAATTAAAATTGCCACAAATCGTGTTCGAAATTTCTTAACTCTTCAGTAATTCTTTGAGATTCGTACAACGCATCCACTCCTGACTTATACGTATCTATAGTTCTATCAAAAGTATTACTTTGTTTATAGATAGTAGAATTAAATTGACGTTTGTTAAATAAATCATCAAAACTCATCCATTGTGCATCATTCTTAGGGTTATAGATATTGTAATTAACTAAAACAAATCTACAATGAGGAAAATATAACCAAAATAAAATTTTCTTACCTTTAATTAATTTAAATTCACCTTCTTTGTCCCTGTCACCATCATACATTACAGGTGCAATACCTAAAATTCTTACATCCAATTGAGATCTCTCTTTATCAAAAAACCAATCCTCCTTCAAACGATATTCAATAATATCGTTTGAACATGTCCATTTTACTTCTGGATCTTCAGGAATATCTTCTTCAACCCCATTGACAGTCCTTCTCAAAACATCACCAGTAATTGGATCAGTTTTCATCATAGGAGTACCATCGGCATTCATTTTAGTAGTAGTAGTCGCCATTAACCTCAATACTTCGTTTTTGAATAATGAATCAGTATCGAAATTCTTTCCGGGTGCAGGATAGATTGGATACTTAAACAAATCTCCATCTAATGCACCAAAGTCGTTTGGATTAACATTATCATACATAATTAAATCACCCTTCATAATATGATGTTTCAAGACAGTCCATAAAGACCAACGAGTTGTGTTTTTAACCCACAATCCACCACCTGTGTAATAATCAAATGGATAATAAAGTGTATGATTGATTTTTTCACGTAAATCGATGGTTCTCCAAACACGTTTAGAAAACATTACATCAGATTCGCGTACAAATTCATAAGGTACTAAACGTTTAGTAGGTGTATGCTCCTGTATGTATACACCATCAATTACCCCGTCTGCAGGAATATTTACAGGACCACCATTAATTTCTTGCGCATTTACTCCTAGAAAAATCAAGAATAAAAAACTAAAAAGTAATTGTTTCATTTTTTAAACATTTAAAGGTTACACAAAATAACACTTATAAAAACTTTAATGGTTTTAAGAAACCATTAAAGTTAAATTTATTTATTGTAAAGTAATCGTTACTGCTCCGAATTTAACACCGGTTTTTCCATCGGTATATCTACAAATAAATGTTACTGTTTGTCCAGGCTTAGCTTGAGCTAACATCTTACTTGCAGCATCACTGATAATAGTTCCTTGACCCTCTACATTTCTACCCATAAAGTCCATTTTCCAACTTAAAATTGTAAAATTTATCCCTTGTAAATCAATAGAAGGAGGAAATTTAGCAGATAAACCTTTTGCACTCTTAGCAGCAGATTCTCCTGTACCTTTTCCAGCAAAATAAATTGCAGCTGGAGGGAGAGGTTTCACTTTAAAATCAAAAGAACCTAAGCTTACTGTTTTATTTGTAACAGAACTTTTACCTGAAATTGAGATTGAACAAGTTTTAGTTTTTGGCGCTGGAGTCGCAATCCAAAATTCACCTGATTTAGAAAGCGAAACACCTGAACCAGCTAAGATAGTTTGATCATAACCTGAAGCCACACCTTTCACTCTGTTTGCGTAACCTTCATACAAAACCTGCATATCAGGTAAAGAAACTGTTCCTTCAGGTTTCATGATTTTTATTGTATGCTCCCAAGGCATTGATTTTAAATCGCCATTTTTCTTTGCAATAGCAACAGTACCGGAAAGTTTCATCTCAGAAGAACCACTCACTTTTGCAACCACAGTACCTACTCCGTCTTTAACTTCTTTAACTGAACCTCCACTAACATTAACTACAGGTTGCTTGTCAGAATCGAAAGCGGCCATTAAAACTTTAAGTTCAACCTCATCACCTGAATTTGCAATCATTGGACCAGTTGCTAAAGACATTACTTTGTTAAATGAAAACTCACCACCACCTACTCTTGAACGAATCAAACTAATTGCATCAGCTCGAGCTGTTAAAATTTCTTTTTGTAAAGCAGAAATAGATGCAATACCAGCTACCTGAGGGTTGTGATCAAATGTTTTACCAACCCAATGTACTCCGGTAATTTCACCATGGTGAATCTCATGCCTTTCATTTTTGGATAATGATTTGTATATTTTTTTTACTTCATCAACCTCATCTGGAGAAATCTTACCTTTCTCAAACATTTTATTTACTTTCTTCTCCAAATCAATGCCATCTTTAAACTCATTAATATCTGAAGTTTTTAAAGAATAAGGCTTTTCTGGAGTAGAAGCACTTTTAACTATTAATTCAGTTAGTTCTTTACGGTATTTGTTGTATTTTTCCCATAATTCAAGACCTGTACCTTTAGGTTTTTTTATATCATCGTTAATACCCATCACCAACATCGGTTCGTCATATAAATCTGGCCCTGCAACCAAGGACAAGTCCATACGAGTTGGTTTACAAGCTAATTTTTTATCGTAAGGAATTCTAATTATACTTCCATGTTCACCTTTTTCTTTGTATTTTTCTTTACAAGCTTCAAAGATTTTAATTTTACAATCATCTAAAAAAACAATCATTTTAGATGACATGTCCTCAATTTTTTCTACATCTTTTAAATAGCCCTTTGCTTTATCTGCAACTGCAGGATTTGATTTGTCAGTTGCAACCTCCATCAATTGTTGCTTTTTTTCCTCTCCTCGAGCAAATTCATTTTCGTTTGCAACCTGAATATTCTCTTCAATTGCTACGAATGATTCAAGAATTGATTTAGATACATTCAATGCCAGAAGTGCAGTCAATACGAGGTACATCATACCAATCATCTTCTGCCTTGGAGTTTCATTACCACCTCCCATTTTATTTTGGATTTAAAAGGTTAATAAACTAAAAAATTAATCTCTGGTAATAGTCATAGCCTTAAGCATATTACCATATACGTTGTTAAGGTCAGATAAATTACGCGATAACAAAGACATATTTTCCTTGTACAATCTAGTGTCTTCAGCAGAATCAGAAAGATTTTTCATCATTTCAACAACTTGGCTATGAAATTTCTCTGTAGCTTCTAAATGAGATGAAGAACCTTTTAATTGTAATTCATAAACATTATTTAAAGCAGCTAAATTTCTTGAAACTTTTTGCATTTGTTCACCAAATGACTCACCTTCTTGAGTAGTAGAAGTCATTCCTGAAATAGAAAGAGAAGCTCTTTCATATGCATCTGACAATGTAGATACTTTATCAGAAGCTTTTTGTAAACTAGCAACATAAGAATCAGTTGCTGAAACTGCAGAAGAAATTCCTTCCAAAGATTTAGCATTTTCGCCTAAGTTACGCATACCAGCAGCTAAACTTTCTAATAATTCAGAATCAATTTTAGCCTCTTCTAACATTTTATCTAAATGTTGAGTAATACCTTCTACTTTAACTACAGTATGTTCATCTTTTTTATGATCGTGTTCACCATCACCTGGTTCATGAACATCAGCTAATTCTGGGTAAACTAAATCCCAATGATAATCATGTGGTAATGGTTCAAACGTAGACATGACAAAAATAGCAACCTCAGTTAACAAACCACAAATTAACATCGCGGAAGCTCCTGGCCAGTGCATGATTTTAAATAACGCACCTAAGATTACAACTGCTGCACCGTAACCATAAAAATACTTCATAAAGGTTTTCCATTTCAAACTACCTGGAACCATACCAAAAACTTTCATAACTCTTGATTTTAAATTTAACTTACTATTTACTACTTACTATGATTAACGAAGCTCTATTTCATTTATTAATTCTTCGCTACCTTCTTTACTGAAATCAGCAGCACCCCTGCCCAAGTGTGTCATAACATTTCTAAAACCAATGTAAGACTTAGCTGTATCTTGATATTCATAAGTTCTTGTTGATGTCATACAATAATAACCTATATCCTTCCAAGAACCACCTCTTAGTACTTTTTGCTTTAATTTTGGTGGATCCCAGTCCATAGCGTCATAACGATATTCAGGATTGACATCTGTAGAAAATTCATACACAGATTCATCAAAAGCTGTTTCACACCATTCGGAAACATTTCCTGCCATACAATACAAACCAAAACCGTTCGGTTGATAAGCATATGCTTTAACTGTGGCAAAACCACCATCTTCAGCATACCTTCCTCTCATAGGCTTAAAGTTTGCTAAGAAACAACCGTGTGCATTTCTTGTATAAGGGCCACCCCAAGGATATTGAGATTGCGCTAAATCACCACGTGCAGCTCTTTCCCACTCAGCTTCAGAAGGCAAACGGAAATCATTCACATACAACTCGCCCATAGCACTTAACCAATTATTTAATAACTGTGTACGCCATACACTAAATGCTTTTGCTTGTTGCCAAGTTACACCAACTACAGGATAATTATCATATGCCGGGTGATGAAAATACATGTTAGTCATAGGGTCATGGAAAGAATAAGTAAAATCTCTAACCCAACACAATGTATCTGGATAAACATTTATTACCTCTTCAATAATGAATCGTTCTCTACTTTCATGACCTCTAATCGCGTTATTTTGGCCTTTCTTATTCTGTGCCCCCATATCTTTATCTAAACCTTGAGGTTGTTTGGTGAAAGTATTCTCAGGATTATTTAACTTTCTGTGGTTATCAGAAGTTTTGTTCCCTTTTCCATCTATACCATTAGGAATAATTTCTACCCTACCTCTTTTAGCCGCCTCTCTAAGGTCTAACCAATAATATTTAAACATTAATTTACGTGTATCAAACTCTCTCTTTTTATAAAAACGCTCGTTACTAGCATAATACATGTCTGTTAACAATGGAAGAAATTCTTCTTGATTATATTCAAAAGCTCTATCCCAATTTAAAGAAAATAATTTTCTGTTTTTTTCTTTATCTGATGGATCATAATCAACCATTTCTTTGGACTCTTCATCGAAATAACGATCCTGATAATTGATGAAATCTTCTGTAGATTCATCTTCAGATGTTAAATAAATTTTTTCACGAGCAATGGAATCTTTTACATGTTCAACAAACTGGCGATACTCATTATTAGTTATCTCAGTTGCGTCCATATAAAAAGCTTGAACAGACGCAGTTTTTTGTCTAGTTTGATGCAAGAATGGAACATCTTGATCATTCTCACCCATATTAAATGCGCCGGCTTTTATATATACCATTCCCAATGGGATTTCTGGTTGGTAACTTGGTCTACCTAACACTCCGGTTAAGTGACCTGTTTTAGTGCTACATGAGTAGGCAACAAAAACAAAAAGACCAAAAAACAATAGTTTTCTCATTTTACATTTTTTTTAATTCCAGATACCATTTAACGTTTTACAGGATCAATCTTTCAATAGTAAACGGAATTAACAATAATTTGTTACAAAATTCTATAATTAATTTTTAATTTACAACCACCTAGGATGTTTCGTTTTTTCCAATGGAGGCTCTGGAATTACATATTTATATCTAAAAAGTAATTCATGCGATCCATTAGAGACTGAATTTAAACCAAATATGTTTAAATCATAAGAATATCCAACTGTAGCATTTTTAAACGGATACAAACCTACTAAAAATCCGACAGATTCAAAAGGCCTAAACGCTAAACCTGAATAAAAAAGGTTTTCATGAAAATATCTTAAATTAATATCCCCACTGACTTTAATAAGATCTGAACGCATAAGTAACTGACTTTCAATGTCTCTGCCAGGACCAAAAACATTAGTAAAACGATTTCCACCTGTGAAAAAATAATGGCGTTTGTTAGTAAAAGAAGGCTTATTTAATTCTGATTGATTTAAATGTGTACTAGAAATCCCAAAATAATATCCTTTAAAACTTTTCCAAAACAAACCAAGGTTTAAATCTAGATTGGTAGAACTTCCGATTTTTTGAAGCATCGGATCATCTAATGTCGTCGGTGGAATCCAATCTGCAGAATTATTACTGAAATTAACTAATCCTACTCCCAATCCAATATTTAACATACCTAACTCTCTGATTTGAAATGGATGAGAATAATTGAAAACAAAATTGTTTTGTCTCAAAAAACCGATTGCATCGTGGTATATCGATAAACCCATACCGCCTAACCCAATATTATTAAAATTTCCTTCTAAGTTTAATATGTATGAATTTGGTGCACCTACAAATCGATCCCATTGGTTTCTGTATAACATAGTAGCGGAATAACCCACATCTGTTCCAGTAGAACCTGGATTGAATGACATTCGATCATACATAAAATGAGTCAATAACTTTTCCTGTTGTCCATAAGCATAAGCACATAGAAACAACGTAAAAACAAGAAAATTATTTTTTATACTCATTTTAATTTTTCTCATACACTGATGAAAACAAAATTTAGTGTGCTAAAATACGATTTTTTTTTATTATAACTTGAAGTAATTTCTGAAAGCATGAAAAACGATACACTAATGTGCAATTTTTTGATATGTTTTCCACCACAAATCGGGCAACTCATTTTTCATCGCCATTTCATAATCTTCAAAATTACAAGGGACTAAATGTTGACGCACGTATTTACTTTCCGATGAAAGATTGTAAGGTACTTCCATCCACCACCTTTCAGATAAATTACTTTTGTAAAAAATTAATTCATTTTCTGCAGCTTGTAACTGAACAATAAACTTCTTATAATTCTTTTTAGAACCAATAGGGAAATCTCCTTTACGAGAAAATACACCATCTAAAAAATACCAAATCACTTCAGCAACAAATTGATTGCATTCAGTCAATTGGCTTGGAAACATATTTAATAATGAAAACAAAGATAATTTATCGGAAATTCCAGCATACTTTGCTATCTGACAAATTTGTTCTGAATAAAACCCATTCGTTGTTTTGTTAAACGAACAAGGATAATCTGCTTTTTTTAATGCTAGTAAATCAATATTCAATATATCCGAGTATCGAATTAAAGGTTCCGCTTTTTTAAAATCTTGATTAAACTCCCCTAAACGCAAGCTATCGAAATATAGTTTATCAAACAAATCAATGTCATCTTGCTTCACATACGGTGATTGAAGTCCGATTACACTATAATTGAAAAGATTGCAAGGTTTAGCCATTAATAAATGGCTTAGAAAAGAATTACTTGTCAAAGATTCCTCAACTGAACCCAAATTTACTTCAGCATCTATTGAAGTAATATTCACCATTTGTTCAGAACCTGAGAAACCTTTATAGATAGGAACGATTAAATCTTGAGTTCCACCAATTATGATTGGTAATATATTTCGTTTTATTAATTCACTAACAATATGAGACAGCGCATAATAAGTATCATCGATTGTTTCACCTGGAAGTAATGTCCCTAAGTCGTAAATCTTCTTAACCCACGTAATCGGCATCGACAAATCGTAAAAATAGTTTCGAAAACTATCGTTACTTTTTCCATGAACACTTTCCTCACCATTTCGAAATTCAGGACAGTAAAATAAAGCAATACTATCACTTACAATATCAGGGAAATTATCCAGCGTATGAACTTCCAAAGACGCGCCAATAGAACCTAACTTATCGCCTACCTGATCAATAGGCTGAAAATATAAGGAGATATCTAACATGATTTATTTTTTACTAGTAGTTTTCTTCGCAAATCTACCTCCCTTTTTAGGTTCAGGTTGATTGTTTTTAATTTCTACACAATCAGCATACGAAAGTTTTTCAATATCAGAGTCTTTCGGTAATTTATAATTGTCCTTACCTATTTTCAAATAAGCACCCCATCTACCTTGCAATATTTGCATTGTATCATCCTCAGAAAAAACCTTCAATATTTTATTGGCATCGTCTTCTCGTTTTTGAAGAATAATCTCAATAGCTCTTTCTAAAGAAACCGTCATTGGGTCATCTTCTTTTTTAAGAGAAACAAACGATTTGCCATGTTGGATATATGGCCCAAAACGACCAACATTCGCTTTTACAATCAACTCTTCGTACTCTCCAAGAGTTCTTGGTAATTTGAATAATTCTAAAGCCATTTCCAATGTCATAGAACCAATCGATTGATCTGCTCTTAAAGAAGCAAAAGCTGGTTTTTCACCATCTAGCTTTTCATCACCAATTTGAACCATCGGTCCAAAACGACCAATACGAACAATTACTTTCTTGCCTGACTCAGGATGAACGCCTAAGTCTCTCTCTCCTGTTGCTCTTTCAGAATGTTCCAAGGTGTTTTCAACGATAGAATGAAAAGGATCGTAAAATTTATGTAACATCAGAGTCCAATTTATTTTACCTTGAGCGATGTCGTCAAATTGCTGTTCTACATCTGCTGTAAAATGATAATCCATGATTTGTTCAAAATGACTGGATAGAAAATCAGTCACCACGATACCTATATCTGTTGGAAATAATTTATTTTTCTCTTTACCAATTATTTCAGATTTCTTTTCTTCATTGATTTCTTTTCCGACTAACTCAAAAACAGAATACCATCTTGTATCACCCTCTCTTTCCTTTTTCTCTACATATCCTCTTTTTTGAATGGTAGAAATCGTTGGAGCGTAAGTAGAAGGTCTACCAATTCCCAATTCTTCCAATTTCTTCACTAAAGAAGCTTCAACATATCTTGGAGCTGGTCTTGAGAATCGTTGACTTCCTTTAATGGATAGATAATCTAAATGATCACCAATTTCAACAGATGGTAATATTTCAGAAGACTGGTCTTCATCGTCTTCTTCCAAAGAAGCAGCCATGTACACTTTTAAAAATCCATCAAATTTAATTACCTCACCTTTTGCTTGGAAAACTTCGGTTAAATTACCTGCTCCA
>Ga0172376_10004823_pt1 | contig 15251 bp, 5 predicted proteins | sample Lak35m_FD_121114 | JGI IMG/M metagenome (GOLD analysis project Ga0172376, IMG submission 121114) | Freshwater microbial communities from Kabuno Bay, South-Kivu, Congo - kab_092012_35m | ecosystem: Environmental > Aquatic > Freshwater > Lake | place: Democratic Republic of the Congo: South-Kivu...
GGGCGGAGATTTCCGGAGGAGCGTCTGGAAATCTGCTGGATGCCTCACTCTTCACCGGAACGGCCACTCTGCTGGGCAGCGCCGGCAGCGACACCATCCGCGGCGGCAGCGGCCGGGATGTCATTCGCGGCGGCGATGACGACGACGACATCGACAGCGGCGACGGCGACGATGATGTCGATGGTGAAGCCGGTGACGACTCACTGCGAGGCGGAGCCGGAAGAGACCGCATCCGGGGCGGCGGTGGCGATGACGTCCTGCGGGGCGGAGATGACGATGACGACCTGGATGGCAACGACGGCAACGACCTCATCGACGGCGACGATGGCGATGACTCGGAAACCGGCGGCCTGCTGGTGGATGTCGATGCCACTTATCGCGCGACACTCACCACGGCCGGCTCTGTCGATGTGGGTGAGATCAAGTTCGAACAGTCGCTGCAGGGCGATGCTGAAGTGGAACTGGAAGTGGAGATCGAGGATGTCGCGGACGGTACTTACGACATCGTTATTGACGGTGTGACCATCGGGCAGATCACCGTGACCGGTGGCGAAGGAAAACAGAAGTTCTCCAGCCGTCCGGATGATCTGGATGAACTCGCGCTGCCAGCCGGGCTGCCAGTGATCACGGCAGGGACCAGCGCCTCAATCACCGGAGTCGCCAGCGGCAGCTTCATTGCCGAGCAGCATACGGAGTTCACCGTGCCGCTCACTCCAGTCAGCGGCAACGGCTCAGGGACATTTGAGTTTGAGCAGAAAGCCGTGGACACGTTCGAGCTGAAGGTGCGGGTTCGTCATCTCGCGCCGGGTTCGTACGCCCTGTCCATCGGAGGAGTGGCAGTCGGCACGATTGTCGTCGAGGCCGATGGCCGCGGTGAACTGGAGCTGGAGACCGAAGGCGGGATCGGCGATTTCCCGCCGGAGTTCACCGGTATCACGGCAGATACCACGGTGACGGTCGGCGGAGTGCTGACCGCTTCCATTGTCCTGGCGCCGGGTGCGTGACTCGGGACACGCGCTGGTGCTGCGCGGCGGAACACAGGGTTGTGCTCCGCCGCGTTTTCAACCGCAGGCGGACGCTGCCGGACACAGCACGGTCTACTGCATTTCGTAGCGGCTCATTTTGTAGTGCAGAGTGCGGACGCTGACGTTGAGCAGCTTCGCGGCTTTTTCGCGGTGCTGACCGGTTTGATTCAGAGCCGCCAGGATGGCGGCTTTCTCCGCCACAGTCACCGCCTCTTCCAGCGTGACCACATCGGACCGGGGCGGCGCCTGACGCAACTGCACGGGCAGATGATCGACTCGAATGGTGGCTTCCTCGACCGTCACCACCAGCCGTTCCATGACGTTACGAAGCTGGCGGACGTTACCGGGCCAGGTGTAATCGCACAGGATCCGCATCGCGGCCGGCGCGATCTGCTTCTGATCCTTGTGATGGCGTTCCTCGGCCTGTCGCAGAAAGTGATCAGCCAGCAGCGGAATGTCATCGCGGCGCTGACGCAGCGGAGGAACCGCGATCGGAACGACGTTCAGCCGGTAGTAAAGATCCTCGCGGAAACGGCCTTCCGCAGTCAGTTCCTCCATGTCCTGATGCGTGGCAGCGATGACTCGCACATCCAGCTTCAGAACTTCTTCGCCCCCCAGGCGGCGCATCTCGCGCTGTTCGAGCACGCGCAGCAGATCAACCTGCGTGCGCGCGGGCATCTCGCCGATCTCATCGAGGAACAGCGTGCCGTGCTGAGCCATCTCGAACCAGCCCGGCTTCTGACGGCTGGCTCCAGTGAAGGCTCCTTTTTCGTAACCGAACAGTTCGCTTTCGATGAGCGACTCCGGCAGAGCGGCGATGTTCGCGGCGACGAATGCCTGCTCGGCCCGAGCGCTGAGCTGGTGAATGGCGCGCGCGACCAGCTCCTTGCCCGTGCCGCTTTCTCCCTGCACCAGCACCGTCACATCCGTCGAAGCCACCTGCCGGATCTGTTCCAGCACCTGCCGCATCGCGGAACCTTGACCGACCATTTCCGGCAGTGAATCCGAGACGGACAACCGTTCGCGGAGCGTGCGGTTCTCTTCGACCAGTTGATGCCGCTCAAACGCTTTACGGACCTGCATGCGCAGCATCGCCAGATCGACCGGCTTGGTGATGAAGTCGAGTGCTCCGGCGCGCATCGCTTCGACGGCCGTTTCAACGGTGCCGTGCGCGGTGATGACCAGCATCAGTGTGCCGGGCCATTCATCGTGGACGCGCCGCACCAGCTCCAGCCCCCCGAACTCACCAGGCATGCGCAGGTCGGTGATGATCAGATGCGGAACTTCGCGGCGGCAGTGCTCCAGCGCCAGCGGACCGCTGGCCGCAGTTTCCAGTTCGTAATCCTCATGCGCCAGTGCTCGCGCCAGACCCGACCGGATATTCGGCTCGTCATCCACGATCAGGATGCGGAACAGGCGGGACTTCATGGCGGCTCCTGTCCCGCCGCCGGCACATCGGCAGCCGCGCGCGGTTGCGATTGCTGCTGCTGCTGCTGCGCGCGAATGACAATCCGTTCCGAAGCCGAATGCAGTTCGAGACTGTTTCCGGACGGATCGACTCTGAGCGAATGCAGGCTGCTGCTGTCCGCGAGTGGATAAGTCAGAAGTTCCCCGCCGCTCAGCCGGTCGATCACCAGCAGACGACCTCCGGAAACGGACAGCTCATCTGTCTCGCCGGTGCGGACCAGCAGCGCCGGGCAGTGCTGAAACTGCGCGGTGATCAACTGGCCGTTTTCCACCGGACGAGTCCACAGCAGACGTCCGGACTCACGGTCGAAGGCCAGCAGATGTCCGTTCAACGAAATCGACGGAGCGGACAGATCGGGGTGAAATTCGGCCTGACCGGTCTGCTGAACCAGGTAGATGCGGTCGGCATCTGAAAGCAGCCGGTACTCGCGCGAGGCGGTTCCCAGGCGGAGCGCAGCCGGAATGCGATCGAATGCTTTGACCTCACCGGTCATCAGGTCGATGAGCTGAAACTGTCCGCGATCGCGCAACACCGCCAGACTCACCGGCCCCAGCCGAGCGAAGGCGTTCTTCGCATCGAACTCCTGCGACCAGATCACTTCACCGCCAGCCAGCGCGCGGCATTCCACAAACAGACGACGCGACGACTTATCCGACTCGCCTCCATCCGCTTCCGACAGTGGCGGATCAACCCGGACCGTGACCACCTGCCGGTCGGACATGGTCAACACATGCCGCCAGGAATCACCGGACTCCGGCAGAGCGACCGGCGATCCATCGAGCGCATCGCAGGCGAAGTCAATCTTTCCATCCGGCTGCACAAAAGCCAGCGCGGACCCGACAGGAACAATCCGCCGGTTGCGCTCGGACAGAGACATCGTCCAGCGCGGCCGGCCGCTGCGCGCATCCAGCACCGTCAGTGACTTGTGCCCGCGCAGACAGAGGTAGTCCGGTTGCACGATCGGAACCGGATTGACCGGAGTGCCGGACATCTGCCGGATCCAGTCAGTTCCCGGCTGCAGAGACCGACCGTGCTGCGCGCGGTTGTGCTGATAACCTTCGGGGAGATCAATCGCCCGGGTCCACAGTACCTGTCGATCCGCCACCGAATAGCAGTTCAACATCTGATCGCGCAGGACCAGCAGCACAGTCCCGGCGCGGCGCAGTTCGATGCCACCGGACGACCCCGACGGAAGACCGGTGCGCAGCGGCGATGACCAGTACAGTGACTGATCGGCTTCGCGAATGAAGTTCAACCGCGAACCGTCCTCCGAGTCGATGACTTCCAGACGCAGAGCATTGCCGCGACCGGTCAGCTCCTCATCAATCGCCGAATCCAGGCTCTGCGGAAACAGACCGTTCACAGGCGGAGCCGATCGCGAACCGCTCAACGATCGGCCGCTCCACGTCATCGGCGATGCCGGGCGGGCCGCTTCGATCTGCGCCTTCAATTCCGGCAGCAGTGATTCCACGGTCGCGCCATTGGATAAGCGGACAGCCGGGTACTCGCGACTGAGCCGGTCCCAGGTCGCCAGACGCTGCAGATGAGACTGACCGGGAGGCGCGGCTTTCAACCACCAGACCAGCGCTTCCGCCGCGTCTTCCGCAGAACCGGTGCGAGTCTGTACGCCGCGCCAGAATGCGGCATCCGCAAAGCGGCCGTGCTCTTCATGCAGAGCTGCCAGTTGATTTCGGAAGCGATGAATCTCCGGCAGAAACGACAACAGCCGGACCGCCTGATCGGCGCGCTGCAGCGCGTCCGGTACTCTGTCCTTCTCGACCGAACTGACGCTTGCGAGCCGTTCCTTCACCACAGCGGCGGCCGACTGCTCTACGTCCTTCTGCTCGCCGGCGCTGAGCTGACTCCACAGTCGCCGGAGTTCTCCCGCCATCCACATTTCAGGATGAACCGAGACCCGCGGATTGATCGCGGAGCGCAGCAGAGCAGCGTCCGTCGTCACTTCCGGCCAGTGGCTCAGCAGGAGTTGGATGGCTTCCTTCGAGCGGTTCAATCGACCCAGCAGCGCGATCAGCAACTGCTGTCGGCGCAGTTCGAGAGGCGATTCCTGCGAAGCGAATTCCACCTGATGCAGCAACTGCAGATCCGCTTCGTCCGCCGCTTCGATCCGCGCCGTCACGGCCTCCAGCAGCAGTTCTCTGACGGCCGTTCGCTGTGATGGTTTCAGCTCTTCCGACAGCCGGGATCGCAGAATGTCAATCGCCCGTTCCGGGTGGCGTCGATGCAGCGCCGTCTGCGCTTCCAGCAGCGCGGTTTCGATCGCATCTGGAGCGTTCCGACGCGCTTCGGCCAGACGCCGCTCAATCGTTTCCGCCAGATCAAAGGCAGCGATCGCGGTTGGAAGGACGGACAGCAGCAGCCCGTTGTGAATCAGCAGATTGCCCAGTGGCGGCGCATCCTCCGGCAGCGCGAGCCGCTGGCTCCAGACACCTTTCGCCAGATCAACCGCCAGCAGACTGCGGTTCTGCATGGGCAGCCACAGGATGCCAGGCATCAGCAGACCTCGTCCCGAAGGATGACCGGCATCCGTGGGAATAGTCAGCCGCCACAACCGGTTGCCGGACAGCGAGACCGCCCAGACCTCTTTGTTGCCGACCACAATCAGCCGCTCGCCATCCACCCCCGCCAGATAGAGACCATCGTCGCGTCCCAGTTGCCACAGACGGCGGCCGCTGAAGAGATCCAGACACAACAGCGCACTGCGTCGAGCGTTGTCCTGGTCCGCGGATTCAAAGGGCGTCACGAAGACCCGGTTCCCCACCACGACCGGCGGTGACGCCGCCCAGCGACTGCCCAGCGGTTCGGCGGCAATCTCCAGCATGCCCACATTCCGTTCCACGAAAAACGGATTGCGGCGCGACGGCCGACCGGTCGGTCCCGTGCCTCCATGCAACCGGCGGCTCCACAGCAACTGACCGGTGCTGCGATCCACCGCGACCATCCAGCCAGCCTGAGTCGGACAGAGCAGGACTCCACCTGACAGACTGATCTGCGCCGACTGGATGCGGCGGATCAGATTCCGGTTGATCGCTTCATCCAGATAAGACACCGGCTGCGACCAGCGAACCGCTCCAGTCTCGGCGATCAGACAGAACAGCCGGATGACGGAATCTTTCTGTGCCAGCACGAACAGCTCGTCTTCGTCGGGTAGCGGCGCGCCGAGAAAAAACCAGCCGGCCAGCGGCAGTTCAAAAACTTCTCCCGTGACCGGTCCACCCGCCTGCCACAGCAACCGGCCGCTGCGCACATCGAGCGCTTTCAAGCGGTTGGTCAGTTCGGTCCCCGGAGCCGCGTTCCTCGATTCGCCGGAAAACGCGGACACGTCGGTCTGTCCCGTCGCGAAGACCGGATCGTCTTCCATCGCGAACAACCGCCGGCCATCACTGCTGAGGATGTTCTGCGCTGAGTTGTGATAGATGAACTGGCTGAGCGGGTCGATGACCGATGTCTGACCGTCATTGACCGAGGCGGCGAACGGATCGGTGACAGCGACATCCGCAGACCGGGAAGTCGGATCGTCGAACAACGCTTCCAGCGATCCATTCTGCTCGGCGACCCAGACCGGACGTCCCGTCGCGGAGTCGATGACTTCAATTCCGCGGACGGTCCGCAGGACAATCCGCGATCCAAGTGTCAGCGGCTGGCTCGCGGGGATGGTTCCCGTGCCGAGCAGCGCCAGCTCGTCCTGCCGCGCCTCCAGTCGTTCGCGCATGACCCGGCTGGTCGTGGTCACGCAGCGCCAGCGTTCCATCAGCAGCGGCGTGACCGCTGGCGATACTGACAGCCGCCGCGTGTTGCCTCCGGTCAGCCACCATTCGGAAACCGCCTGCGGAACGGTGGGCAGGAACTGTTCGCGAATGGCTTTGCGATCGGCCGGCAGAACGGCGGAGGTCTGCGTCATCTGCCGGACCAGCTCCGCACGGCGCGCCCAGACCGCGGATTGAGTAACTCCAGCTTTGACCTCTTCCAGCAGTTGAATCCAGCGCAGCGGCAGAGCGAACTCGCCGCGATCCACCAGCAGCGCGATCAAACGATCGGCCGCTTCTTCTCCGATCGGCGTGGCGGCGAAATGCACCGCGACATGCAGCAGTTGCGCGGCCTCACCGGACCGCACGGCTTCCGCGAGCAGTTCCTTCGCCATGCCTTCGGTCTGCCGCTGCCGCGCGGCGCGCTGTTCCGCCGGCAGACGATACAGCAGACGGACCGCTTCCAGCCGGCTCGAATTCAACTCGTCCTTTGGATCGCGGATCATCGAGTCTTCCGCGAGCGGCTTGTCGGGACGACCGATCAGGCGTTCGATCTGTTCCAGCATTCGCGGCCAGTCGCTCTGTTCCGCGGCCTGCCTCGCGCGCTGCCAGGAGATCTGCCGGGCTTTCTCCACCGGAGCGCGCCGATCCATTTCATCCAGCCGCGAGGCATCGCCCGTCTCTTCGTTGTCCGGATCGGCTTTGACCTCAGGCTTCGGCAGCGGTCTGGCCTGCGCGAAAGCCGGTCCGATCGGCAGCGGCGCTCCCGGCTCCAGACCCTCACCCGGTGCTCCATCCGAAGCCCGCATGACCGGCTGGCCGCTACGTGCCATCTCCGGCACCAGGCACAGCGCAAGGCACAGCACCGGGCAGAACCACAGAGGCAATCGAAGCTGAAACATCGCGGCATGCTCGCGGACAGAGGAGCCTGATCCGGTCCGAGTATACCGGTGGTCTTCAGTCGTTCCATCCGGCCCGGCCATTGTGTGAGGACTCACCGCGCCGTTTGTTCGCTCATCGCGATTGCCCGGATCGAAACGATGCCGTCGGAACAACTCGTTCTCGCGAACAGGCGCGACGCAGGGATTACGCCACCGCGTGCCGTCACTCAGCACTGGCTTCGCACACCATGAGCACACCTTCCGGCTCATGCAGTCGCTACGACTGGAACAACCCGCATCGAACGCAGCCGATGCATCCCGGTTATGAGTCCGTTACCCGACAGCGCTGCTGCATGCGCTTTGAGTCGCAGGACTGCACCGGCCTGCATGGATCGCGAGCGGGAAGCCGGAATCGTGGCAATCAGCCATTTGACAACCGCCGAATTGATGAGTGCCACTCCGCGCCTCAGGTAAGTCCCGCGCGGTGCAAGCGGCATTCACTCGGGCCCTTCGAGACCGAAGGCCATGTGCCTGACGTCGAGCCATCCCGCTCGACAGGAGTCTTCCGATGGTGGAACTGCGACGCTGGCCGACTCTCTGCTCGGCCCCTCTGCTGATGAGCTGCACGCTGCTGATGAGCAACTCCGGATGCACGGCGGTCCGGGAACGATCCGAACCAGCCCGGACTTATCCGCAGCCGATGGTTCCTCAGGCCGAACCGCTCATCCCGGAGCCGGTGGCGCCTTACGAAGACAGTCCGCTGACCGTTCCAGCGCAGCCGCAGAACGATGCGCCGCTGCCGCTCAAGATTCCCGCCGCCGCCCGCGCGCCGCTGCCCGTCGATCCGGAAGAGGCGCCGGCAGATGAAGCGGTCGCGCAACAGGAGGCCGGACCAGCGCAACCAATGCCCGTGCCCTCGGCCGGTTCGCTGACTCCCTCTTATGAGGAGACCGTCACGGTTCAGCCTCAAACCGCCCCACTGGCGGTGACTCCACCCGTGTTGAACGATACTCCGGCTGCAACAGCCGGTTCATCCGCAGCGACCTCCTCTTCAGAGACCAGAACGCTGACCGATGTTCTGTCCTCGGGAGAACAGCCGGAGGCACGCCCCGATCAGGTGCCGCTGCCGGAGTCGGCCACTCTGGAAACCACCATTCAGGAACCAGCCGCTGCTGCCGCAACTCGTCCCGAAGCCGATCCTTTCGCGGAACCTGCCGGGGAAAAGCCGCCGGTGCTGGTGGTGCCGGATGATGACGAAGAGGCGATCCCGGCTGATCGCAGGCGGTTCCAGGCGATCGAGGACGCGCTGGGCGGGTCGGATGATGCCGAAGAAACGATCCCAGTTCCCACTCGATCCGACACGAAGACGGACGAAAAGAAACTGATCGAAGAGACTGGAGAGGGTGAAGAAGTTCCCGCGCGGCAAGCGACAACCGTTGATTCAGACAAAGCCGTGCTGCTGCCGGAACTCGCTCCGGAACCCGTTCAACAGCCGGCCCTGCCGGTCATCACTCCGGCTGACAAAGCGGCTGACGACCAGACATCCCCGGAAGCAACGGAATCAGAAGCCGCCGAAATCGGCATCGTCCCGAAGGTTCCTTCCGGCAGCGCTTTCAAGCTGCCGGTCCCCGAACCATCGCCGCGTATCGTGGCCAGCGCCGCTCCGGTGAAGCCAATCGTTCCCGTCCCGCCGAAGCGGTTCGCGCCGGTCCTGTTCACCGAGCTTCCTGCCTTCGCTGACGATCTGACATTCGACCGTGACGGCAATGCCTATGTGACTCATCGCGCCGGTATCAGCCGGATCACTCCCGCTGGCGAACCCGCGCTGTGGTCCCGTTCCGGTCAGGCCCGCGGCATCGCGCTGCTGCCGGACGGGTCGATGGCCATCAGCGATCAGAATCTGCGGGCGGTGCTGCGGCTGAACGCCAGCGGTGAACCGGCCGGGCGACTGGCGACCCGCAGCGACGGCTTCTTCCTGCGTGCTCCCTCTGATCTGGTCATGGACAGTGGCAGTGGTCTGTACTTCATCGACCCTGGTTATGCCCGAATCCGCAACGCGATCGGGAAGATCCACTACGTCGCTCCGCATGGCACGGTCAGCATCGTCGCGCAGAACCTCGCGTTCCCCGAAGGCCTGGCGCTCACTGCCGATGAAAGCCGGCTGCTGGTGCTGGAAGGTCAGACCGGCCGCGTGCTGAGCTTCGAGATTCTCTCGCCCGGCAGCGTCGGTCCGAAGCAGGTGATCTGCACGATCGAAGGCGCTGCCGCGAACGATGACTCCGAACAGAGCGACGCCGATCGTCCGGTGGGTCTGGCTGTGGATCTCAAAGGCCGGATCTTTGTGGGCCATTCCACTGCCGGCCGGATTGATGTCTTTGAAGCCGACGGAAAGCCGCTGACCGTGATTCCACTGCGCGGGCTGGTCATGAGCAATCTGATCCTTCCTGCCGGCACGGCCTCGCCCCTTTATGTGACCGGTGGAATCGGATCAGAACACGGTCGCGGACGAGTCTTCGCGATCGACATCTCCGGTCTGTGAACGTGACCGACTGCCGCTCCTGAACCTGATCCCGCGCGGTCAGCCAGCGGATGAGGTGTAGAGTTCGGAAACGACCCGGACGCTTCGTTTCCGGGTCTGAGACGGATCGCAGAAGGAAGCTGTGCCTGGTTCGCTCATCTCGCGGAGCGAGTGTGAATCTATTCCGTAGGGTGTGACCAGCAGAGTGGAATTCAATGGGTGTGCCGGCGCAGGCAGAACACTGTGGTTCATCAATGTTTGAATCATCCGGAATGTTCTCTGCGCCGGCACACCGCTACGTCTTCCTGCCTGCTTGTCACACCCTGCCGTGATTCTTTCACAGACTCGGAGCGAGACGACTGCGTAGCTCAGTCGCTCCGCGACTGAGACCGTGACCTGGACACAGCGCAGATTTCTCCTGGGATCCGTCTGAACTCTTTCGCCCGTCTGAAAGGAGCACCATGTCGGAGCGCGGAGCCAGGCGTTTCTGCATGTGGCTGGCGGCCTTGCTGCTGCTGGCGAACGGCCTGTGCGCGCAGGATAGCGCCGCCGGACCTCAGAAACCGAATCCCGATCCCGACAGCCGCGGCCGCACGACCGCCGTCACGCTCAACTACTGCCGCGCGTCGTTTCATCGCATTCGCCGTTATCAGTCGAAGCGAGTGCTCTACGAAGAGCAGGAAAAGATCCTCAACAACCTGAACCTCAACGGCATCGGGGACGAGGAAGTCATCCGGCTCTATTCGCAGGTGCTCGATGAGATCGGGCAGATTGAGATCGCGGATCGCGAATCGGTCATGCTGCAGGATCGCTTCCGCCGGGCCGTGTATCGGCAGGTCGGACTGACCGCGTTTTCCGCCGCCGCGCATCTGGCAACCGGATCGCTCGAAGGCGTCGTCCGCACCGGCGTGAATTCGTGGCTGGACTACCGCGATCTGAACTGGACGCGCGAATTCGATGCCTTCAAGGTCGAGAAGAACCGCATGACGGCGGTGGTCGATAAGTCGTCGAAGTTCCTCGACACGTTCTGGAAGATGTCGCAGTCCCGCAACATTCCCGACCGCTGGCTGGTCCGCGGCAATGATCTGGACAGCCTCGAAGCAGCCGTGCAGGAAACGGATCTGGAGAAGCGTCTGCGAGTCCTCAAGCGGATGCAGTCCTTCATGGAGTGCTATCCGCCGTACTGGTACTTCGTCGCACGAACGCAGCAGGGACTGGGGCTGCTCAAGGAGGCCGCCGACACTTACGACCGCGTCGCCGAACTCGCACACGGACATTTCCGTCGCGACGACATGCTGGCCGCCTCACTGGCCAATCGCGCCATCATTCAGCAGCACCTGAAGCAGCCGGGAGCCGTCGAGTCCGCGCGGCAGGCGCTGCAGTATTCGCCCTCGGTGTGGGAAGCCAACCTGCTTTGTGCGCAGGTTCTGGAACAGAACGGTCACGTCGAAGAAGCCGAAGACGCGATCCTCAGAAACCTCGATACCGGTCTCGAACAGCAGTTCTCCGCGACCGCGCTGCTGGGTCTGTATTACCGCCAGAACCGCCAGCAGGAACTGGCCGGCATGCTGGCGTCGGAAGATCTGCTCCGCGATCTGCCCGTGCTGAGCGTCGTGCAGTGCGTCCATCGCCTGGGACCGGAACGGACTCCTCCGATCGCGCTGCAGTCGCTGCGCGAATCGCTGCGAGTCTCCATCGAAACGAAGTTCGGTCCCGATGACGTGCTGATCATCTCCACGCCCGCGTGGCAGACCGATCTGGCTGAAGTGCGTCTGCTGCTGCCCGGTCAACCGCTGGAATCAACCGGCATCGGGCCGGGTCTGCTGAGCGTCAATTCGTCCGGCGAAATGCTGGTCCGGTTTCGCTCGGCCGTGGAAGCCGGCAACCCGCTGGGCCGCCCGGTCGCGCTGCTTAACGGCGCCGTGCTGCTGATCGACTTCCGGTCGCGCGAAAAGTCGCTGCCGGTCCTGCAGGTCACGCTCGGCCCGCCACCAGACGGCGGAGCAGCCAGCAGTTCTCCGTGGTGGTCGGTGGCCAGCCCGGCCAGCGTTCGCCTCGGCACACAGCACGTCGTGTTGAATCCGCAGGAACCACTTCCCGACGCCTTCACCATCACACCGGCGGAACCCGGAGACGATCTCCCCGCCAACCTCCGCGCCCCGTCTCCCGCGCCGATCACCACACCCTCACAGCCCGGTCGAGTCACCATCCTCGGCATCCGCCCCGTCCCCGCCCCGCCCACCTCCCCGACCGCAACACCTCAACCCGCCTCCAGCAACCCAACCCCACCAGACCCCACCCCGGTTCCCCCGCCTCCGACTGAACCATGAGGATCAGTGCGAAAGACCATTGAGCGAACCTGCGGCCCGTTGATCGCAGGAGCGGAATGACGGCACTCATGACGGGATCCTTTGCCGATGGAATCCACGCGCGGCATGATGGCGGATGTGCGTGACGCTCTGACAACACGTCCCGGCGAGTGCCCTCATCATGCAGACCGAACTGAATCTGTTGTTTGCCGTCCTGGCGTATCAGGCGGACTTCCTGGACCTGCCGAAGCTCACGGCCGCCTGCCGGGCGTGGGCGCAGGACAAGTCGAAGCCGCTGGCCGACCTGCTCGTGGAACGTGGCTGGCTCAGCGCGACAGATCGCGAGTTCGTTCAGGGCCTGCTCGAACGCAAGCTGGCCCGGCATCAGCACGACGCGCGCCTGACACTCAACGCAATCGCCCCCGGCGATGTCTGCGACGCTCTTCGTGAAGTCGATGATTCCGACATCCGGCAGTCGCTGAGTTCCTGGCCATCCGCCGGACCGGTCCTGCTGGAAACCATCGGCGAGACGCGCAGCGAAACCGACCAGTCGAAATCGCGCTACACCTGGGTCAGCGAAGTCGGGCACGGCGGCCTGGGAAAAGTGTGGCTGGCGCGGGACAACGACCTGGCCCGCGAAGTGGCGCTCAAGGAGATCAAGCCGGGGTCTGCTTCCTCGGAAGCCGTGCGGCGACTGCTCAAGGAAGCCCAGATTACCGGCCAGCTTCAGCATCCCAACATTGTGCCGGTGTATGAGGTCAATCGCGGCAGCCGGCCGTTCTACACGATGAAGCTGGTCAAGGGCGAAACGCTCGCGCAGGCCATTGCGCAGCATCATGCCGCGCGCCGGGCCGGCCGGGTCGATCCGCTGTCGCTGCCGAAACTGCTGAACGTGTTCGTCAAGGTCTGCGACGCGCTGGCATACGCGCATGCGCGCGGCGTGATTCACCGCGACCTGAAGCCGGACAACGTCGTGCTGGGCGATTATGGCGAAGCCATCGTGCTGGACTGGGGCCTGGCCCGGCTGCAGAACGGAGCGGACGAAGAAGCGCTGCCCGTAACGCTGACGGACGACGCGCAGTCGGAACAGACCCGCGCGGGAGCCACGCTGGGCACTCCCGCTTACATGGCTCCGGAACAGGCTCGCGGCCGAGTCGATCAGATGGATCATCTGACCGACATTTACGGCCTGGGCGCGATCCTGTTCGAAATCCTGACCGGCAAAGCACCCCATCAACTGACTCAGCAAAGCCCGCCGTCTCCCCTCGCCCCATCCGGGAGAGCGGCAGGAGGTGAGGGACCACCCCTGTCCCCATTGAACCGCATGGCCGCGCTGCTGGTGCAGATCGCCGATGGCGAGACCCCGCGCGCCCGGGACCGGCTGCCGGAAGTCTCGCCGGCCCTCGACGCCGTCTGCGCCAAAGCGATGGCTCGGACGAAAGCGGACCGGTACGCCACCGTCCGCGACCTGGCGGCGGACGTGCAGCGGTATCTGGCCGATGAACCGGTTTCGGTCTGGGCCGAGCCGTTGTCGGTGCGTGCCCAGCGCTGGATGAAGCAGCATCGCACAGCGGTGACGTCGCTGGCTGCCACGCTGCTGGTCGGCCTCGTCGGCCTGGGCGCGCTGGCTGTGGTGTCGAATCAGCATTCGCGGGAACTGTCCGGCAAGAACACCGAGCTGAAAGCCGCGACGCGACAGGCTCAGGAACAGGAGCAGGCCGCCTTGGCCGCCGCCGCGCGGGAAAAAGTCGAGGCGGAGAAGGCCCTTGCCGCCGCGGCACGCGAAAAGGCGGAGGCGGAAAAGGCCGAAACGGCGCTGGCCCGGTCCAATTACTTCCTGGCCGACGCCCGCTGGAAGGAAAACCGAGTGGGTGACACCTATGAACTGCTGGAGCTGGTTCCGGAGAAACATCGCAACATCGAGTGGTCTCTCGCCCGCCGGCAGTACGAAGGCAGCGACATGACTCTGTACGGCCATTCGGGCAGCGTGACCTGTGTGGCGTGGAGTCCCGACCGGCGCTGGCTCGCTTCCGCCAGTGGGGACAAGACGATCAAGGTGTGGGACGCGGCGACTGGTGCTGAACTGCGGACGCTCACTGGGCATTCGAGCTATACCAGCAGCGTGGCGTTCAGCCCGGACGGCACGCGCCTCGCTTCCGCAAGCGGGGACCAGACGATCAAGGTGTGGGACGCGGCCACGGGCGCCGAACTCCGCACGCTCATCGGACATACGCAGTTTGTGAACAGCGTGGCGTTCAGCCCGGACGGCACGCGCCTCGCTTCCGGAAGTTATGACAACACGATCAAGGTGTGGGATGCGGCCACGGGCGCCGAACTGCGGACGCTCACCGGGCATACAAGTTTGGTGAACAGCGTGGCGTTCAACCCGGACGGCACGCGTCTAGCTTCCGGGAGCGAGGACGAGACGATCAAGGTGTGGGACGCGGCAACGGGAACTGAACTCCGCACCCTCACCGGGCATCAGTTTAGTGTGAGCAGCGTGGCGTTCAGCCCGAATGGCACGCGCCTCGCTTCCGCCAGCCGCAGTCGATTTGTACTGAGATACGGTGAGATCAAGGTGTGGGACGCAGCGACCGGCACCGAACTCCGCACCTTTACCGGGCATCTGGAAGGTGTGTGGGGCGTGGTGTTCAGCCCGGACGGCACGCGCCTCGCTTCCGCCAGTGGGGACAACACGATCAAGGTATGGGACGCGGCGACCGGTGCCGAACTCCACACCCTCACCGGGCATTTGGAAGATGTGAACAGCGTGGCGTTCAGCCCGGACGGCACGCGCCTCGCTTCCGGAAGCAACGACAGGACGATCAAGGTGTGGGACACGGCGGCAGGACCGGAACTGCGCACGCTCGCCGGACATCAGCACTCTGTCAACAGCGTGGCGTTCAGTCCGGACGGCACGCGCCTCGCTTCCGGAAGCAGCAATCTGTTGGGACAGAAACCCACGATCAAGGTGTGGGACGCGGCGACCGGTGCGGAGCTCCGCACGCTCATCGGACATACGCAGTTTGTGAACAGCGTGGCGTTCAGCCCGGACGGCACGCGTCTCGCATCCGGGAGTCATGACGAGACGATCAGGGTGTGGGACACGGAGACGGGTGCCGAACTCCGCACGCTCATCGGACATACGAAGTCTGTGAACAGTGTGGCGTTCAGTCCGGACGGCACGCGCCTCGCTTCCGGAAGTTATTCTTCGCGTGGTGAGGAATGAGGTGTTGGCGAGGTGGGGATTTTGTGGGAGAGTCTGATTCGTGGTTTGATTCGGGAA